>Ga0256406_1001911_pt1 | contig 31644 bp, 32 predicted proteins | sample RumenRJG_03DNA_FD_185986 | JGI IMG/M metagenome (GOLD analysis project Ga0256406, IMG submission 185986) | Bovine rumen microbial communities from Lethbridge, Alberta, Canada - RJG_03 | ecosystem: Host-associated > Mammals > Digestive system > Stomach > Rumen | place: Canada: Alberta | collected... | reverse complement strand
AGCAACTGCAGGGACCGGAAAATCAGACGGCAGCCTGAGAAAGTCAAGCGGAATGCCAAACAGGTCGGTAACCTATGTGTAGTGCTTGCTCTTGGCTATTCGCCAAGTGGGAAGTTTGAGATCTTTACTCATACTTTATGCGACAACTTTCATGTTATGATAGGAAACAAGATTGAAACGGACGAATCTGACCTGTATCTTACACAGGCTACGAAGTTCCAAAGGAGAAGTCATGAACAGCAATGTACCGACGACAGAAGAATCCGGGTAGCTTCTGAACCAGCTGCGGCAGGCAGGAAATTTTGAGGTTTCTGCCATGGACAGCAGTAAGCTCCAGGACCGCACAAGATACTGGAGACTGACACCGGACTCTGCCAGTCTCTCGCAGCTGAACTCATTTCGCCAGTATATTCTCCCATCGATGGCAGCCAATCAGCTGCAGGCAGCCTATACCGTTACGTTTCCGGAGGGACTGCCTCATACGCTGACCGAACTGAAGCAGGGCGGGTACGGCACCATGATCAGGGGAAGTGATGGCAAATTCGCAGGCACCGCTTCACTGTATCCTCTGGAAGCCAGCGCTGCAGTATTGCAGGCATTCACTGGCCTGTCTGTCATCACCGGCCAGTATTTTCTTGCCCGGATCAGCAAAAGCCTCGACAAGATGAATCTGAAACTCGACGAGGTTCTGAAATTTCTCTATGGCGATAAGAAGGCAGAGCTCCTCTCCGAGTGGAACTTCGTTCATCACGCCTATGACAGCTATGCTTCCATCATGCAGCACGAGGCACAGCGCATTGCCACAATCTCCAGCCTTCAGGAGTCCATGAAGATTGCCGTCAAGGATATCGAGTTCTACATCTATGATCTTGGCAATCTGGCTTCCCAGATGGATCAGGTCATGCTGAAACCGCAGGGCGTTTCCGGCCAGGCTTCCAAGGCACTCAACGTGTGGAACAGTCTGCAGCTGTCACAGCAGGTATATGCAATCAGCACTGTCATGGAAGTGTTCTTCAGCCAGAACTACGATAAAAATTACCTGTCCTGCGTAGAGGAGGAACTGCACACGCTCATCGAGAAGAGCAACCGGCGTGTCCTCGAATACTTCGCCGCAATACGCGCCAGGGCACAGAGTAACCCGATTAAAGCTCTGCATCACACGGACAACGACGAATTCAAAACAATCGACCAGATCATCAATTCTCTGAACAGTGGCGAGGAAACACCGCTGATGCTGGAGGTACGCAGGATTTTCCACGAAGCAATATCGCCAGTAACCTACTACATAGATGCAGACGGGGACCTGTACACAGATAAACACTGAATCCAACTCGTGAATGGTTCATGGGCCGGACTGCATGCAGTCCGGCCTTTTCTGTGTGTCTGCCGCTGCCTGCGCCCTCATTTCTTCGGTTCCCGAGATTCTGAAGCATTGCACCCCGGGGCATCACTGTTCCAGTGTGATCTTCTCCTGGTACAGCGCATGGCAGCGGATTCCTGTTCCCGTCGGGAAGGTGAAGTCGATGTGATGGTGGCCGAAGTACCAGTCAGTGACAGGAATCCTGTTTTTCTCGATCTCGTACAGCAGCATCTCCATGCCCCCTGACACCTCATCGGGCGTCGAAGAATCAAGGCGCCGGGTAACGGATCCCGGAGCCTCATGGGTGATCAGGAGGTCCGGCTGCTCTGCAAAAAGGTTCTGTCTGCAGTGCTGCCACTCCCTCTCATCCGGCACCTCATATGACCACCAGGAGGTACCGGGAATACGCAGGTCCTTATCGGTCGAGCAGGCACCGCCCATGCACAGAATCCTGTGGTGCGCCGTGTGGATCACTTCGCCCCGCTCCACGTGCAGGACATGTTCCCGGATCTGGTGGCACCTTGCCCCGAGGAACGTGACCTCCGGATAGGTCGCAAGCATCATGAAGTTCTCATGATTGCCGTCGACAAAGAGAGTCGTATAATTCCGGCTCTCATGAAAGGCAAGGACTGCCCGGTCGGTATCGTCCTCCCCGTTCTTCCAGGGAGCACCGAAGTCTCCTGCAATAATCACGAGGTCATCCCGCGTCATCGTCTTCTGTTCCGGGAACTCCTCGTCCGAAAGTTTTCCGATATCCAGTTTTCCGTGGGTGTCTCCCGTAATCGTAAGCAGTGCCATGAACGTTTCCTCCGGGATGGCCCGAGGCCGTCCTGTGTTCAGTATACCCTGTCCTGCCCCGGCTTCTTCTTTGCTTCTATGCTTTGGATGGTCCGGTCTGAAACCATCCGGTGATACAGCTCAAATTTTCGTTGCTTGAGTTCCGTGCAGAATCAGGTTAACCTGATTACAGCAACCGACAAAGGCGTCGACAGAAGAGTTTCAATATTCTCCTGCCGGCGCCTTTTTGTTTCACCCTGGGGTTCAAACACATGTTGATTTTTCATCATTGTAGGAGGAATCATTCCATGGCAACATATCCGAAGTACAAAGTAGCAGCAGTACAGGCAGCCCCGGTCTATCTGGACCTTCCGGCAACCGTTGACAAGTCGGTGAAGATCATCGCCGAGGCGGCAAAGAACGGTGCAAAGCTGATCGGCTTCCCCGAAGGATTCCTTCCGGGCTATCCGTGGTTTGCATTCCTCGGAAGAGCGCTGGACTACGTCCCCCGCTTCTATCATCAGCTGTATCTGAACGCGGTCGAGGTTCCGAGTGATGCCCTCGCAAAGATCAGCCAGGCTGCACGTGACAATGACATCTACGTCTGCATCTCCGGTTCCGAAAAGGACGGCGGCTCTCTGTATCTGACCCAGTTCTGGTTCAACAACAAGGGCGATCTCATCGGCAAGCACCGCAAGATGCGCGTCTCCGTTGCTGAGCGTCTGATCTGGGGTGACGGCTCCGGTTCTCTGATGCCGGTCTTCGACACCGAACTCGGAAGACTCGGCGGCTGCCAGTGCTGGGAGCATGATGTTGCTCTCGATGTCGCAGCCATGAACGCTCAGAATGAGCAGGTACATGTTGCCTCCTGGCCCGGGTACTTTGATGACGACATCGCAAGTAAGGCTTACGCGATCCAGACCGGCACCTTCGTTCTGATGACAAGCTCCGTCTATGATGACAGACTCTACACGATGCTCTGCACCGATGAGAACGGCAATCTCGAGGAAGACCGCCTGTCCTACTTCAAGACCCTGAAGCAGGGGCACACCGCCATCATCGGACCTGACGGAAATCTTCGCAGTGACTATGTCCCGTCCGGCAAGGAGGGCATCGCCTATGCGGACATCGATATCGAGGACATCATCGACTACAAGTACGGATTCGACGCAGCAGGTCATTACCGCAACCAGTACCTGACGCTGAACTTCTACCGTGAGCCGCATCCGTTCTGCAACTACGTCGGCGACGGCAAGCAGGAACCCATCCCGTTCGATGCCCTGCAGCCCGGTGTCACGGAAGACGCAAAAGAGTGATCAGCAAGGAGTTATCTGAGCTATGATGAGAGAGGAAGTCTGGAAACAGGCTTCCTCTTTTGGCATCCCGTAAAGGAGGACCACATGAACGTATCGGATCTTCGCTACTTTGTGCAGGTCTGCGACGACCACAGCATCTCGCAGGCGGCGGAGCACTTCTACATGACACCGCAGGGAATCAGCAAGGCCATCCGGCGCATGGAAGAAGAGGTGGGAACGGACCTTCTGCTTCGAAGCCAGAGCGGCGTTCACATGACGCCGTACGGGCAGATCTTCTACGACCACGCCATCAAAATCCTTGCAGAATGCGACCAGGCGCAGCAGGAGATCGACAACCTGAAGGCCCAGAACATGGGCCTCTTAAAGCTCGTCTCCGCCTACGGCATCCTGCGGTACCTGACCCCTGCGTTCATCCATGCCTTTACGGACAGCAATCCCTCCGTGCACCTCGACTACACGGAGTTTCCGGACTCGTATGTGGCACAGAAGGTTCTGGACGATGAGTACGACATCGGCCTGACTCCGGTCCGCACGAAGGATCCCTCCCTCTCCTATCGTCCCCTGTTTTCCAGGGAGATCTACTTTATCGTGCACCCCGGGAGCCGGTTCTATGAAAGGGACGAGGTCTCCATCCGCGAAGCCGTGGAGGAACCGATCGTCCTCGAGAATGACCACTTCCTGATTCACCATCTGCTGTTCGATACCGCCGCAAGAGAGGGCGTCACCATCACCCCTTACTTCAACACGAGCGGCTTCAGCCTCTGCTACAAGCTCTGCCACAGGGGCGAGGCAAACACCGCCTCGATGGACTTCATCTTTGACGACATGGCGCAGGAGGGCCTTCGCCGGATTCCCTTTGCCGAGCACCCGATGTGGCCTGTCGCCCTGATCCACAAGAAGGACGTCCCGATCTCAAAGAGCACGGAGGCCTTCATTCTCCACACGACGAAGTGGAAGGAAAAGATTGGCGCCAATTCCTGAAGCCAGTATGATCCAGGGTCCCGGCAGTTTCCGGTACATTCGGGAACTTCCGGGGCCCTGTTTTTGTCTCTTCCCGAATTTCCATATTCAGAGCTTTCTGTTTGCGTTATCATGGTCTGAGACTGCAAAACCACACACGCCCTTGGAGGTAAGACGCGATGCCTGATGATTTCATGTTCGATGAATCGATGTTTCAAGCGATGTTTTCTCAGAATGATCCGGAAGAAGAAAAGAAGAACCGGCGCCATCTGTTCCTGCTCGCCGCCAAAAACGACACTTCTGCCTTTCAGGTGAAATTTCTCTCCAAAGAGGACATCGAAAAAGAGCTGGAGGCATTTCCCCCTGCAGATGACAGCTCCTTTGAAAAATGGGCAAACAGGATTATCCAGCGCGATGCCGCGATGGCACACATGCTGGATCTCACCACCTGCCGCTATCTTCTGCCGGACAAGAAAGTCGTTTTCATGGATATCATGCCAGAGAGCAAGGTTGCAAAATTCGAAAAGAGACTCGAAGAAGCAGCTCCCGGTGCAAGGGTCATCGAAAGCCGTCCTGCCGGACAGGATGAATTCGTACACTACCTGGCGCTCCACTGCTATGACCCCTTCGAGGATGACCTGAACGGCCTGGAAGACCTTGAGGACGAGAACACAGATGATGTGATGGATGTGGACAGCCTGTTCCTTTCTCCGAAGATGGAAACTCTTTTTCGCGTCCGCCTGAACCTCGAGGAAAGTTTTTTCAGTGAATATGTCAGGCCGGAGTACATCGAGCCAGACGACGTCGAAGAAGAGAAAGCAGAACTTCTCCGGGCAATGAAGGCCTGCAGGAACGAGTACACCTACCAGTACTGGAAGGCACTTTACCTTGAGGAACAGCTGGACATTCTCCGAAGGGAAAAGATTTACGCCTACACATTCGGTGATCCGGGGTCTTCGGATGACGACCAGACAGAGATCCTCAATCAGAAAAGCTTCGAAATGCATCAGTCGATGAGTCAGATGATCGGCGTTGTTCTGAAAAGCAGGCGCACGCCGACAGACGATGAGCTCCGGCACTATGCCTGTGCCATGGCCATAAGCAACCTTCCGCGTCAGCTCCGGGAAGACATCTGATCCAAAGCATTTGGAGGATTCATCATGGAAGACAAAACCGTTACCGGCAATCCGAATCCGGAGGATCCGGAGAAGGAAAGAAAACAGTTCGAGGCACTTTACAAAGGACTTGTCCTGTCCGTCAAGAACAGCAGCGCAAAGTACAAAAACCTGGAGGACAAGTACTTCCTCGATGGCTTTATCTACCCGAATTCACTGGCCGAGGTCACGGACATGCTCTGGAAGCAGCCCGAAAAGTACATCGACCGCTGCCTGAAAAAGCACACGAAGCTCTCCGATACGGAGAAATCCGCCCTCTCTGCCTGGAAGAAGGCTGCTGAAGCCGAGTACGTGATTGTACAGAAGACCGAACGGGGTCTTGCCCTGTACCGGGACGGCAGGTTGTATGATGTCGTCGTCGAGGACGACCCGGCTTACTACCGGGGCTGTGTTCCCGGCCTCTGCACCGGAGTGCTCCTGCCGTTTGGCGATTCGATCTATGCGCCGAAGCTGTACTTCGAAAATGGCCTGAAATTTGACACCCCTTCGAAGCAGAAGATCAAAGATGCCGCCAAAGCCGCGAAAAAGGCAGATCTCTTCTTTACCTCCTGCCCGAACGGCATCGCCGTTCCCGATCCGAAAAAGCCGCCGATGGGCGTGGATCCGGATTTCTATTTCGACATGAGGGTCTATCCGGAGGGATACGGAAGATCGATTTACCGCGAATTCCTGATCCCGATCGAAAACAGCTTTGACGATCTCGCAACCGATATCCTCGGCTACTACGACTTTGACTGGGACCATCTGTATGAGTTCGTATTCGGGAAACGGATCTACAGCAGGAACTTTACGATCAAATGCTCCCGGACCGCCGATCTGCCCTGGTGTGACGATGATCCGGATGGGCCGGATACGTCCTGCGCTCTGAATGAGTATGTCGGCATCCGCTCCGACTTCCTCTTCCACTACGACTTCGGCGACGACTGGGTCTTCCACTGCCACGTAAAGAGCGCTGTTGCCATCTTCCCGGGCGGGGAGGAAGATCCCGAATGGCTTCTCGACTCCAGGGGAAAGCTCGTCCAGTACCCGTCCTGGGATGACGACGAGGATGAAGAGGACGACGGAGACGACGAATCGGACAACTGATCGGAGGACAAAATGGGAAATCGGATGAAACAGAATACCACCGGGATCCTGCACCTGGTCCTGACACTTTACCTGCACTACCCGGACGAAAAGGAGCAGGAGCTTCTTCACAGGTACGGGAAAGTCAGAAATACCATCTCCAGAGACATTCTGGTGCCGGGAGAAATGACCCTGCACGCATTGCACTACTGCATTCAGATCCTGTTCGGTTTTCAGAACAGCCATCTCCACAGCTTCCGGCTGCCCGGTCAGGTTTTCAACACGATGACCGGAGGATCCGGCGGACCGGAACACGACGGGCTGTTGACGAACTGGCTGAACCTTGTCGGAATCTATTTCCGCTTTCCCGGAGAGAATCTGGAGGATCGCTACTGGGACGATGATTTCGATGGTTCTCAAACCCCGCGCGCCTGGTTTCGGAGCAAGTACCGGGGCCCGTACAGCCAGCTCGGATCCATCGGCGAAGATTACCCGGATGCACGGGAGAATGTACAGGGCTTTGAGAACAGCAATCCCCTGATCCTCCGCTCGCCGTCGTTCTCACAGCGACAGACCATGTCAGAGGAGCAGAGGGAGGCGTACAGGGTACCGGTTCCCCTGAAAGAGGTACAGATTCGTGAGATCGAGTCCATGTTTGCGGACGGCTTCACGGAACTCATCGAGCGTCTGCCTCTTGCACAGCTTCTCTTTCCGGCAGAGAAAAAAGCCCCTTCCGATCTTGAGAAACGAGTCAGAGAGCTTGCAGCAAAAATCCATGCAGCAGCTGAACACCGGCATGTAGTCGCTCCGGCTGTGCTTCCTGTCACGGATACCCTGCTCTACTCCTATGACTACGGCGATGGCTGGACCATCCTCATTCAGTGCAAAGATATCTGCAGCCGGGAAGATGCGGTCTCCCTTCCCGGCGTACTTCCGGAGGATATCGAACAGGTGGCAGAAAAGATGCGTCCGGTCTGCATCGCATCTGACGGTCTTCCGGTCATGGACGACATCGGCGGCGATATGGGATATCTCCACTTTCTGGAGACTGTTTTCGACAGATCCTCCGGGAAATACGATGGCCGGGAGGCTGCAGATCTGCTTGCCTTCGCCCACCGTGCAGGCTGGACCGGCCAAATGAAGGATCCGCGAAAAATCCTGTAGCATGAAGCCTCATAAGAACAAAACAGCCACCCGGCATTTTTCTTTTGCCGGATGGCTGTTTTCATATGTTGTATTCAGATCTCTTTGAGGTACCCCTCCCGGACACCCTGGATTCCAAGGCCCGGTGCGTTTGATACTCTGATGCGCTTCTCGTCAAACACGGCGCCGCCGATCACCGGGTCCTCACTGCACAGAACCGGCCCGTCGAGATCAATCCTCGTGATGACGCTCTTTGCGCAGGCAAGCTCCACCGCGGCATTGACGGAGATCTTTGCCTCGAGCATGCAGCCGAGCATGCACTCGCAGCCATAGACCCTCGCCGCCTCCGCGATCTGCAGCGCATTGTAGATGCCGCCGCACTTCATGAGCTTGATGTTCACCATGTCCGCCGCATGCATCTGCATGATCTTCACCGCATCCTGCGGGGAGAACACCGCCTCGTCCGCAAGGACCGGCACCGGGCTGTTCTTCGTGACCTCGGCAAGGCCTGCAAGGTCCGCTGCCTTCACCGGCTGCTCCACAAGCTCGAGGTTCAGTCCCTTCTCCTGCATCGCATCGAGGATCCGGAGCGCCTGATGCGGCGTCCAGGCCTGATTGGCATCGATGCGGATCCGAAGATCCTCTCCCACCGCCTGCCGCACCGCAAAGAGCCGTGCGGTATCAAGGTCCGGGTTCACGCCGACCTTGACCTTCAGCGTATCGTATCCCCGCTCCTTCGCGTTGATGGCATCCTCCGCCATGACGTCCGGATCGTTGACGGAGATCGTGATGTCCGTCACAATCTCGCTCCTTGCAGCGCCGAGCATCTTATAAACAGGGACATTCAGGAGCTGTCCGTAGAGGTCGTACACCGCCATGTCCACCGCGGCCTTGGCGCTCGTGTTGTGGACAATACAGGACTGGATCTTTAACAGCAAAGGCTCCAGAGCATCGACCTCCATGCCGGTGATCGCCGGTGCGATCTGATCCCGGATGGCCCCGATGATGGCGCCCTTCGTATCTCCGGTGATGACTGCCGTCGGCGGAGCCTCGCCCCAGCCGGCCGCATCGGTATCCGTTTCCACTTTGACCACGATGTCGCTCACCGCGTTCACGGTCCGAAGTGCCGTCCTGAACGGCACCCGGAGCGGCACATCCATGGTGTACAGACGTACTGCCGTGATCTTCATTTCTCTCCTCCTTCGTCAAAGATACTGCCTGCCTGAAGCCACTTCCCCTCAAGATCCTTCCGGTACAGGGGATCCTCAGGGTTAAGGCTTCCGAAGACAACGCCGTGGTCCCTTGCATACCCCGTGCTGTGAAGGTACCGGTTGTCGCCAAGGTACATCGCCACATGGCCCTTCATGAACATCAGATCCCCGGGCTGTTTTGCATCCCAGGGAATTTTGTGGACCGGATACTCAGGCAGGATCCCGGCATCGCGGTAGATCAGGACCCCGTTCAGAAGATACGCCATGAAGACCAGCCCCGAGCAGTCGATGCCATCGCCCGAGTGTCCGCCCCAGCGATACTGCACGCCCATGTAGGCCAGAGCAGCCTCTGTGATGTCATCCCGGGTAATGTCCCTCTTCTGCCGGAGGAACCACCCGTCTCTTTCCGAGTCCTTTGCAAGAAGGTACCCGTCGGAGTCCTTCCGCTTTGCAAGGCCGCAGGATGCCAGATATCCCTCGCACCCGGACGCGGTCTTTACCCGCGTGTAGTCCTCTTTCGTACCAAGGGCTGTCACAAAGCTTCCCCGGGAGAGGGTTTCAAGAAGTGCTCCCTGCACCCTGGGCTCTGACAGGACATCCGCCATGCGCTTTGTGACGACAAGCATCTCTTCGGATGCCCTCTCCTTCAGCTCCTCTTTCCTTACCGGAAGAAGGCAGTTCGGATTCACAAGACCATGATACCCGTAATGCGTCATGACGGGTACCCTGCCGTTTTTCTCCTCTCCCTCAACCTCCACTGCCCAGCCGGAGAGGATCTCGTCAGCGATGGTGCCGTCCTCCTCGTACAGAAAGGCCTGCGGGGTCTTCAGGATGGCAAGCTGTCTTTCCGTTCCCATCACAGCTCCTTCATGTAGTCGAAGACAAGGCGCGAGATCCTGCCGATGTGCGCGCGTCCCTTCTCGTAGTCGGTCTTCGTCATGTCATAGTCCGAGGTGAACACCCCGAGAAACCAGGTCTTTCCCTGATACTGGAAGATTCCGGCATCATGGGCCACCGTATCGAGATCTCCGGACTTGTGCCAGCACTCAGGGTCCTCGTAGATGTAGCGAAGGAGCGCGTCATAGTCCCGGTTTCCGTGCAGCATGGAAAGGAAGATCTTCGCCTTTTTGTCCCCTGCCTTTGCCCTCTGCCAGTTGTCCACGATCAGGCGCTCGAAGTCCTTCGGGCTGATGTAGTTGTTTCTGCCCTCCTCGATCGCCTTGTAGTCGAGCATGAGCCGCCCGGCGCGGGTCCTGTGAAGGCCGTGTGCCTCGCACCAGCGGTTGATTTTGTCGAACGAGAGCTTCGTCATGAGAACGTTTGCCGCGGTGTTGTCGGAGTTTACGATCATCCACCAGGCAATCTCATAAAGGCTTGCCTTCCGGGGACCGTAGTCGAACACCAGGCTGTCATCGAGGATCACGTCTCTTGTGACCTCTTCCAGATCCTCCAGGGATCCGCCATCCTCATCCAGCGTATCGAGAAGGCAGGCAAGGACCGCGGGCTTTATGGTGCTTGCAGAGACCACCTGATCCTCCGCGTTCTGCTGAATGGAGGGAGCATCCTCTCCCGCATCCAGTACCTTAAAGTCCACCTGGGTCTTTCCGGGGAACGAGGCCTCAAGCTCTCTGATTCCCTGTTCCAGTTCCTCAAGCGTCATAAAACATGTCCTTTCGCACAAAGACAGGGAGCCGCCTTTTGGAGCAGCTCCCTGCATGATATCTGCTGTGTCCTGTTGCTGTTTTATTACTTCTTTGTCAGATAGCCGAAGAAGTTTTCGCCGCAGTAGTAGACCAGTCCGTCATAATCCTTGTCGTCGAACAGGAAGCTGTTCTGCGCGTGCAGGATCGGAGCGACCGGGACATCGTTGGAGAGGATCTCCTCGCACTTTGCGTAATCCTCCCACTGCTTGGTCTCATCGGGCTCTGCAACGGCTGCGTTGAACGCCGCGTCATAATCGTCGCTCGAGTACTTCGCATCGTTCTGTCCGGTGGTCATGGTGTTCAGGATGTTCGAGATGTCCGGATAGTCCATGTACCAGCCATAGTAGGACAGGTCATAGTTGCCGTCCTCTCTTGCGCTGAAGAAGTTCTCCTCCTGCTGCACCGTGATGGAGTCGATGCCGAGAACGCTCTTCCAGTCGTCCACGATGGCCTCTGCAACGGTCTGCGTGTTGTTGTTGCTGACAAGGTAGGTCAGAGCAGGGAAGCCCTGGCCGTCCGGATATCCGGCATCGGCAAGCAGCTTCTTTGCCTCCTCGCAGTTCGCATCGTAGTCATCGGAGAACCAGGGATCGATCGTCGTGTTGAAGTCCTCACCCGCGGAGTTCTTCATGCCGCTCGGGGTGTAGGTGTTCGCGACGACATCGTCCATGTCGCGAAGCTCGATGACACGGTTGCGGTCGATGGCAAGGGAGAGAGCCTTGCGGACGTTCGCGTCCTTTAAAACCTCATTGCCGTTGTCGCCGAGGTTGAACATGACGCAGTAGGTCATGTAGCCGTCCTCGAACTGCAGGCCGTTGTCCGTGAACTGGGACTTGTACTCGTCCGGATAGGAATCCGCGAAGATGACGTCGCCGCTCGAGAAGGAGTTTGCCTTCGTCGACGCATCGCTCATCAGATCCCAGGTGATCTGATCCACACTGATGCTGTCCGCATCATAGTAGTCGGAGCGCTTCGTCAGCGTCATGGACTGCTGATGCGTCCAGTCGGTCAGCTCATAGGGGCCGTTGTAGACGGCCTTGTCGGGATCTGTCGCATAGGCATCTCCTGCCGCCTCGACAACATCCTGCCGCACCGGATAGGCGGACGGGAATGCGAGAACGCTCGGAAGGTAGGCGCAGGGATAGGCAAGCGTCAGGACCAGGGTCTTGTCGTCCTTTGCCTCGGCATTCGAGACCATGGACAGGAGGGTGCTGTAGTCGCCCATGCCGTCCTTCAGGTGCTGGAAGCCGTAGACGAAATCAGCGGCAGTCACCGGCTTTCCGTCGGACCAGGTGATGTCATCGCGCAGGGTGAAGGTGTAGGTCAGACCGTCATCGGAGACCTGAACATCCTTTGCCTGGCCAGGGACCACGTTGCCGTCCTTGTCGAGCTTGTAGAGGCCTTCATAGAGGTGACGGCAGGCGGACAGGCCCGCGAGGGTGCCGGCCTGGGCGGTGTCGAGATTCATCGAATCCTCACTGCCATCGACCACGGAGACGGACAGGCCGCTGCCCGATGCCGCATCCGCGGACGCCGTGCTGTCTGTCGATGCGGCAGTGGTGGCTGCCGTCGTGTCCGCAGAGCCCGATGAAGACGAGCCGCAGGCGGTGAGTGCTGCAGCTGCAAGGGACACTGCCATCAGCATGCTGATTGCTTTCCTTTTCATAAAAGACTCCTCTCTGCCCTTTTCGGGCATGTGTATAAAACAATGCGCAAACATTGTTTTTTTGCTGCGCGGTTTCCCGCGAAGACTTCAGGATTTCTTCATCTTCGGATCCAGGGCGTCCCGAAGGCCGTCGCCGAAGAGGTTGAAGGACAGGATGATGAGGCTGATGATCACCGCGGGGAAGATCATGCGGTACGGCGCGACCGTAAGGCCGGACAGCGCATCGCTCGTCAGTGAGCCGAGGGATGCCATCGGTGCGGAGACGCCCATGCCAAGGAAGGACAGGAACGCCTCGGTGAAGATCGCGGACGGGATCTGCATCATCACGGTCGCGATGAGCTGTCCGATGCAGTTCGGAATCAGGTGCTCCCGGATCAGCTCGCCCCTTTTTGCGCCGAGGGCGTTGGCCGCGGTGACGTATTCCATTTCCTTCAGCTGCATCACCTGGCCGCGGACGATTCTTGCCATGCCGACCCAGTACAGGCACCCGTAGACGATGAAGATCGCGATAAGACCCGAGCCGATCTTCTGGAGCGCCGCGACATGAGAGAGCGGCTCATCGATGACAAGCTTGATCACGACGATGAGCAGGATCTCCGGCACGGAGTAGATGACATCGACGACACGCATCATGACAAGGTCCACCTTGCCGCCGCAAAGACCGGAGATGGCGCCGTAGATGGAGCCGATCACCATAACGATGAAGGCGGAAACAACGCCGACCAGGAGGGAAATCCTCGTGCCGATCATGCAGCGCACCATGAGATCCCGCCCGAGGCGGTCGGTGCCGAACGGGTGCGCGGCGCAGGGAAAGAGGTTCTCGTCGCCGTGGACCTGCTGATCATATGTATAAGGGGAAAGGAGGGGCCCCACCACCGCAAACAGGGTGATGAGAAGGATGATGACAAGTGCCGTCATCGCGATCCTGTTTTTCTTAAGCCTCAGCCAGGCGGCCTTCCAGTAGCCGATGGCCCTGGTGTCCTTTTCCTCGTCCTGATAGAAATCGGCGGGAAGCCTGTCAAAGGCATCCTTCTCCACCGGAACCTGCAGGGAAATGTAATTCTTCATGCTGTATCGCCTTCCTCAGGCGCTCTTGATGCGCGGATCCACGACCTGATAGAGAATGTCGCAGATCAGGTTCATGGTGACAATCAGTGTCGCATAGAAGATCGTCACGCCCATGATCAGCGTGTAGTCGCGGGCACTGATGGCACTGACGAAGTACCGTCCAAGACCCGGGACGTTGAAGACCGACTCGGCGACAAAGCCGCCGGTCAGAATCGATGCGGTCAGGGGTCCGAGATACGTGATGATCGGGATCAGGGAGTTCTTCAGGGCGTGGACGAAGATCACGCGTCCCTCTCCCATGCCCCGCGCCCTCTCGGTCTTGAGGTAGTCCTGTCCGAGCACCTCGAGGATGCTCGCTCTCGTGAGGCGCATCAGGTAGCAGGTGGGATACATCGCAAGGACGATGATCGGCATCACCTCGCCGCCGGGGCTTCCGTAGGAAACCGGAAGCACTTTGAGGTTTACCGCAAGGACCAGCATCAGCACGGCCGCAAGAACGTAGCCGGGGACCGAGATGCCGATGGCGGAGATCACGCGGATAACGCCATCCGCCACCTTCTCCTGGTAGAGACCGGCGATGCACCCGAGGGGCACGCCGATGACGATTGCGGCGATGAGGGCCTTGAGGCCAAGCTGCAAAGAGACCAGGAACGATTCCCAGACGATCGACGAGACCGCCCGGCCCTTCTGCAGGATGTAGCTGGTTCCCATGTCGCCGTGGAGCAGTGCCCAGAGGTACTTGCCGTACTGGACGATGACGGGCTGGTCGAGTCCGTACTTGTGGACGAGTGCCGCCCGGCTCGCCTCGGTGGCGTGGTCGGACATGAACGGATCGCCGGGCAGAAGGTTCATCAGGAAGAACGTCAGCGTGATGATGACGAACAGACTGATGGCGGCAAAGAGCACGCGGCGAAGGATCCTCTCAGCCATGTTCATAGAGATCCCTCCGTTTCTGACAGATGCTTGCAGGCAACGAAATGTCCGGTGCCGTATTCCTTCATCTCCGGGAAGGAGGAGGCGCAGGCGCCGTCCGCATGGGGACACCTTGTCCTGAACGGACAGCCGGATGGCGGATTGATGGGGGATGGAATCTCGCCCTTTAAGATCACGCGCTGCCGTTTCTCATTCTTGTCCGGGTCTGCGATCGGGATGGCGGACAGGAGCATCTTCGTATAGGGATGCATCGGGTGATGGTAGAGCTCCGCGCTGTCCGCAAGTTCCACGAGGTGCCCGAGATAGAGCACTGCGATGCGGTCGCTGATGTGGCGCACCACCGACAGGTCGTGGGCGATGAACAGGTAGGTGATGCCCTGCTCCTTCTGCAGCTCTTCGAGCATGTTGATGACCTGGGCCTGAATCGAGACATCGAGGGCCGAGACCGGCTCATCGCAGACGATGAACTCCGGGTTTACCGCAAGGGCTCTTGCGATGCCGATGCGCTGCCGCTGTCCGCCGGAGAACTCGTGGGGATAGCGGTTGTAGAAGTACTCGGAGAGGCCGACCTTCTTCATGAGATCAAGGACCCGGTCCTTTCTCTCCTTCTGTGTCCTGCACATGCCATTGATGTCGAGGCCTTCGCCGATGATGTCGGCAACGGTCTTCCTGGGATCAAGGGATGCGTACGGGTCCTGGAAGATGATCTGCATCTTCCTCCTATAGGGGGTCATGTTTTTGTCGTTGATCTTCTCGCCCTCAAACCAGATCTCTCCGTCCGTCGGCTCGAGAAGGCGAAGGACGGTGCGCCCGAGGGTTGTCTTTCCGCAGCCGGACTCCCCGACAAGACCTAAAGTCTCGCCGCGGCGGATCTGAAACGAGACGTCGTCGACGGCGCGGACAGCGCCGCGCTTCAGGAACCCCTGTTTCACCTCGTAATATTTCTTCAGATGTCTGACGTCCAGCAGAACCTCTTCTGAACTGTTCAACGCTTTGCATTCTCCTGTTTCTGTTCTTCCATGAGCCTTCGCACGGTGAGCCAGCACCGCACGCTGTGGCCCTCCCCGACCGATAATTCCTCGGGGTTTTGTCTTGCGCAGATGTTCATCGCATACGGACAGCGGCGCGCAAAGGCGCATTCCGATCCGATGCGGCTCATCTCCGGAGGGTTGCCCCGGATCGGGATCAGGGGCCGGTTCGTATCGTCATCGATTCCGGGGACGGAATCGAGAAGTCCCTTCGTATAGGGGTGTTCGTGGTGATAGAAGATATCGCGTCTGTTTCCGGTCTCGACAATCTCTCCCGCATACATCACCGCGACACGGTCGCAGATGTCCGCGACAACGCCGAGATCATGGGTGATGAGGATGATCGCCGTGTGCAGCTGCTTTGAGAGGCTCTTCAACAGGTCCATGATCTGCGCCTGGATCGTCACGTCGAGGGCCGTTGTCGGCTCGTCCGCGATGAGAAGCTCCGGGTTGCAGGCAAGGGCCATGGCGATCATCGCTCTCTGCTGCATGCCGCCCGAAAACTCATGGGGATACTGCTTCAGGCGCCGCTCCGGCTGATTGATGCCGACCATCGTGAGGAGCTCGAGACTCCGTCTCTTTCTCCCCTCCTTGTCGAGGTCCGTGTGCTTCTTCAGGACCTCATCGAGCATGTAGCCGATCGTAAACAGAGGATCGAGGGATGTCATCGGGTCCTGGAAGATCTCGGAGATCCGGCTTCCGCGAAGCTTCTGGACCTCCTTCTTTGACATCTTCAGGACATCCTTCCCCTCAAAGAGGATCTCACCTCCCGTGATCACGGCATTCGAGGGAAGGAGCCTTATGATGGCATTCGAGGAGATGCTCTTGCCGCTGCCGGACTCGCCGACAAGGCCGAAGATCTCTCCCTTATGCAGGGTGTAGCTGATCCCGCGGATGGTCGGAACGAGTTTGTCCCCGTTTCGGAAGGCCACCTGCAGATTTTTCACTTCCAGGAGCACGTCGGACGCATTCTGATCTGCCGCCGTATTCTCCATCGCTGTTGTTTCCTCACTCATATCTGAAAAGTCCCGGGGCAAAAAAAGAGCGCACGGGAAAGACCTCCCGCACGCTCCATTGCCTGCAAAGTTCCAAAGATTTCCGCTCGGAAAGTTTCGTTCCGAAATTTCCAATTATAATTCAATTCGCCTGAATTGAATTTATTATAAAGTTCCACTGCCAAAAGTCAAGGCGTTGGATACGTGTATACAACACGCGTGTATTAAGATACGGCAGGTTTTGAAACTTGTCAATGGATGGAACGGACACCCTGCAGGGTGCCGGGCTCCTTTTCTTTGGCAGAATCGATGCTCTTTCCGAAGACGAAGAGCCTCTGGTAGAGGAATTCCGTCACGCCGTTCACGAGCATGTTGAGGAGGGTGACGAGATACTCATTCCAGCCGATCGCCACCAGATGATTTCCGAGAATCGTCGAGACCGGGGTGAAGATGGCATAGTAGGCAGCAACCTTCAGCATGGCAACCGGCACATTCCCTGCCGAGTGGAACGTGACCTTGCGGTTCAGCGTGAAGTTCCAGAGGACCGAGAGGACGAGGGCGATGAGATAACAGGGCCAGTAGCTCCAGGCGGTCGCGGTGGTCAGGAGCGCAAAGCTTGCGATCTCCAGAAGCCCCGCAGAGGATGCGACAAGGGCATATCTGAGAACACGAAACGCTTCTTTCATGAGCACCTCCTCTCTACATTACATATCCGGCAGATGATCGACGAGCTGCTCCGCCATCGGGATGGCGCGGTCGAGCCGTTCTATGACCTCCCGTGCCGTCGCCTCATCCATCAGGAGATTCGGCTTGAACTGGAGGACCGAGCGGTCGAAGTCCGCCATGACCGCCCAGACGCCGTTCTGAATGAGGGCTGCCATGAGCGCCATCCCTCCCTTTTTATTGGAAGTTTTAAGTCCCATGATGACGCCGCACTGGCGGATCCCGGTCAGGAACTCCGGGTACTTTGCCTGTTCCTTCTGCAGTTCTTTATGGAAGAAATCGGTGAGAAAATCGACGTTCTTCTTCGTCTCGGGGCGCGAAAGGATCTCCATGACCTTGCAGGATACGATGCAGCCAAGCTCCGATGCGTTGAAGGAGGAGACGTGGGCAAAGCCGTCCTTTGTAAGCCATGCACCGGCCTCCTCACTCATGATGACGGCGGACATCGGATAGTAGCCGCCGGAAAGGCCTTTTCCGGTGACGATCATGTCGGGCTCTGCCCCGTACTTTACCGCACACCACATCTGTCCGGAGCGCATGAGGCCTGTCTGGACCTCGTCTGCGATGTACATCGCCCCGTACTTATGGCAGAGTGTTTCAACGCCCTTGTGATACCTTTCAATCGGAAGAGGAAAGCCCGCGGTCGCGGGGATGCTCTCGAGGATCACGCAGGCAGTGTCGTTCTTTCTGAGAACCTCCTCCAGCGCGTCAAGATCGTTGTAGGGCACATGCGTGTACGCCTCCGGGTCCGGGGACATGTGGAAGAAGTCCGCAAAGCCGGTGTAGCCCGCCTCCATCGAGATGCCGGTGGAGCCGTGGAAGGCGCAGTCGAGAGCCACGACCCTCGTGCGCTTCGTGGCGCGTCTTGCGAACTTGATCGCCGCATCATTTGCCTCCCCGCCGCCGTTCAGCATGTAGACGTAATGCATGTTCGAAGGGGAGACTTTCAGGAGCGCCTCGCACAGGTCGTTCTTGTACTTCGAGGGGAAGTAGTGATTGCCGGCATCGACTTTCTGTGCCCCGTCAATCAGCGCCTGCATGACCTCGGGATTTCTGTGCCCCAGGTTGAAGACGCCGCCGTTGCTGTGCATGTCGATGTAGGTGTGGCCGTCAAGGTCCGAAAAGCGGGACCCCTCCCGCTTACCCATCACCATCTCGACGCCAAAGGAGCGGAACAGGTCGACCTTGTTCGGGTTCCAGACTCTTGCTGCGGTTTCATAGATCTCATGCGATTCCTGTGACATGATCCTCACCTTTCTGCGAATGCAAACGATGCAGCGGGTTTTACTGCATAGGTTTCCAGATACTGCCTTGCCTGCACGACCGTGCCGGCGGCATAGAACTCCAGAATCTGCGGGGTAAGTTCCGTGGACTCTCCCTCTCCTGCAGCGACCGATCCGATCCTGCTCTCGAGGCTCTGCAGCATGCCGATGCGGCGCATGAGGACAAAGGACATGATCTCGTCCTTATCCTTCTGTGTGAGCGGCAGGATCTCCTCGTAGCCCCTGACGATTGCTAAGAGCATCTCCGGCAGCTGCGGGGTGTACTCAAGGAGCGCGACGATCCCCGCGATCTCGTACATGTACCAGCCGCGGCCGCAGTCGTCGAAGTCGAGGACCGCCACCTGATCGCCGTTCACGAGAAGGTTTGCCGCCCGAAGGTCGCTGTGAATCATTCCGTAGTTGTCCTTCGTCCTGCGGTAGCGGTAGAGCCGCTCCTTCAAAAGGTCCACCGCCCGGTCGAGAACGGCGATCTCGTCGTCCTTCAGCCACTTCCGGTTCCGGTAGGTTGCGCCGTAGAAGTTGTTCCAGTACCGTCCGAATGTCCCGTCGATGTCCCACTCGATCCGCTCGTAGTAGTCCGGCGCCTTCCACTCCTTCGAGGCCGCGTGGATGGTGGCTGCTATCCGCCCCATGCGGGTAAAGAACTGCACGTCGTGCTCCGAAAGGGGCTCAGCCCCGATCTTTCCGAATTTATCGTAGAGCCGTGCCGCCTCCTTGAAGGCAGGGTAGGTAATGGCGTCCGGGAGCTTCTGAACCTTCGCGACGAGGTCTCCGACGCCGCCGTTGCTGTCGCAGTCGGGACACGGAGCCTTCCCCTCGACAAAGGAGAAGCACACCACCTGCCGGTACTCCTCGAGGGCAGGGGTCGCGATGGTCACGACATCGCTCCCGTCAAGGGCGGGGATCGGGGATGCAAGGGTCAGGTTTGTGTGCTCCGAAAGATACCGGATGAAGGCAAGCTCGGTCCTTATCGAGTTCACCGAGGTGTAGTAGAGCCGGTGGACCCGCATGATGACCTTCGAGATCCCGAAGGTCACAAGGAAGGTCGCATTCTCCGTAAAGTTCAGGAGCTTTAAGGTCGCGTCCTCCGGGAACCCGAAGAGCGGCAGCGCGCGTCGCGCGACGCTCGTGAAATGGGCGATCTTGCCATCCAGTGTCAGAGAATCAAATCGAAAGCAGCTCATGATCCGTACCTCCCGGGAACAGATAAGAAAACAAAAAACGCACAGGCAAAGACGAAATGGCATCTTTGCCTGTGCGCAGGGTATCGCAGAGAAATATTGTATCAATGTATACACGCTACAATAGAACGCTTTCCGTTCTCTGTCAAGACAATTCGCCGGAGAATGCCGTCCTTCGGCAGGCAGGAGACTGTCCAATCGTCAAAGTGTCAAAAATTTCTTCTCGTCTGATTTTCATCGGCTGACAGCACTGTGTACAGGAATGGCATTGGATCTTTGTGGCTTTCGCTTCTACACATTTTTGTGCAAATTTGTTACAATTTCTGTTCAATAAGTTAACGTGGAAAAGTGACAGGAGAAGAACTTGGGAGATGCCATGGATCAGATCCGGGTGATTGATGTGAAGGAGAGCGTCCTTGCGGACAATGACCGCGAGGCGGACAGAACAAGAGAGGCGCTGAAAAAGCAGGGCACGTATTTCTTAAATGTCATGTCATCGCCGGGAAGCGGCAAGACGACGACGCTCCGGCGCCTGATCAGAGACCTGTCACCGAAGTTTAAGTTCGGGGTCATGGAGGCCGACATCGACGGCGACGTCGATGCAAGGGCCATGCAGGAGGACAACGTAAAGACCATCCAGCTCCACACGGGCGGCATGTGCCATCTCGACGCCGGCATGGCAGGACGGGGTCTTTCCGAAATCGGGACGAAGGATCTCGACTGCGTGGTGCTTGAGAACATCGGAAATCTCGTCTGCCCGGCGGAGTTCGACACCGGGGCAAGCGGGAACCTCACGATCCTCTCGGTTCCGGAAGGATCCGACAAGCCGCTGAAGTACCCGCTGATGTTCCAGGTCTGTGAGGCCATGGTCATCAACAAGATCGATGTTCTTCCGTACTTTGATTTTGATTTCGACAAGGTCCGGGAATACGCCCTGATGCGCAACCCGGATCTTCAGATCTTCCCCGTCAGCGCAAAGACCGGCGAGGGCTTTGAGGCACTGGAAGCCTGGCTTTCCAGGAAGATTCTGGACTGGAAGAAGGCCTAGCCGTCCACGTGCTGTACCACCGTGATATCAGTGAGTTCAAATTCGCGGCCGCTGATGAGGGTTCCGCGGGAGGTTTTGCAGTCCGGGCATAAATACTGGTTGTCCCGGTTCGGGTGATAAATCTTTCCGCAGACAGCGCACCGCATCTTTACCTGTCGATACTCGATCGAAAGGCACGATCCCTCGAGGATCGTGCCTTTTACGGCATATGGCCAGTACCTTGTGAGGTACTCCGGGACAAGGCCCGTCATCTCGCCGACCGCGATGGCGACCTGCTCCACTTTCACCGCATGTGCTTCTTCTGCTTTTGCGGCGGCCATGTTTGCCACCTGTATGACATAGCTCATTTCGTGCATGGGTCCGACTCCTTTTCTTCTGCCCCATTATAGACAGAAGAAAGGTTCGCCGGATACCCTGCCGCATAAGGGAGGGAATTTTATGGCAGTCATACCGTTTCTCATCCTGTTTCCCCTGGTGATCTCCGTTGTGATGTTCAGCGTCAGGGTCAACAGGATCCGCAACGCCATCGCCTACGCATCCTGCGCCGTCATCATGGCGGCGACCGTAGCCCTGGTTGTCCTCTGGGCACAGAGGGGCGGAGGCGTACAGCAGTACTACGTGAACACGGAGGCGGTGAACCGGGTCATTCTGGTGGCCGAGGTCGTGCTCATGGTGTTTGTCACGATCTGCTGTGTGAAGAAGAGACGCTGGTACATCTCCCTTCTTTCCATCGTCCCGACGATGGCCATTGTCTGGCTCGAGACGGCAGGGCCCCAAAGGGCGCCGCTTGCCCACATCTATCTCGACAACCTTTCCATCCTCATGTGCCTTATCGTCGGCTTCATCGGGTGTCTTATCATCGTCTATGCCGTCGGCTACATGCACGGCTATCAGCACTATCACCGGGACATCCCCGACCGCAGGTACTATTTCTTCTTCGTCCTGTTCCTCTTCATCGGCGCGATGTTCGGGTTCGTTCTCTCGGCGGATCTTCTCTGGATCGATCTGTTCTGGGAGACGACGTCGGTGTGCTCCTTCCTTCTCATCGGCTATACCACCCTTCCCGAGGCGGAGACGAATTCGTTCCGCGCTCTGTGGATGAACCTTCTTGGCGGGTGCGCCCTTGCAGCGGCCATTGTCCTCGATGCGCTCCACACGAGCACCACGGACCTGCACCTTCTCGTCAATGACTGCCGGGCCGGCAACACGGTGTCTCTCATCTGCGTTGCCCTCATCGCCTTCGCGGCCCTGACGAAGGCCGCGCAGCTTCCCTTCTCCAACTGGCTCCTCGGCGCCATGGTCGCGCCGACGCCATCGTCTGCCCTGCTCCACTCGGCGACGATGGTCAAGGCCGGCATCTACATCCTGTTCCGTCTCTCCCCTGCCATGACCGGCAACTACTGCGGCATGATGATCTCCTTTGTCGGAGGCTTCACCTTCCTTGCAGCGTCCATCATGGCCATCGCCCAGGACGATGCGAAGAAGGTCCTCGCGATGTCGACGATCTCGAACCTGGGACTCATGGTTGCCTGCGCCGGCGTCGGCCGTCCCGAGACCCTCTGGGCCGGCGTGTTCCTTCTGATCTTCCACGCGATCAGCAAATCTCTGCTCTTCCAGGACGTCGGTGCGACCGAGAACTCGCTCCACTCCCGTGACATCGAGGAGATGCAGGGCCTGCTCTACCGCCTGCCGAAGCTTGCGATCATCATGTTCATCGGCATCTGCGGCATGTTCCTTGCGCCGTTCGGCATGCTGATTTCCAAGTGGGCAGCACTTCGGGCCGCTGTCGATGAGAGAAACATCATCCTCACCTTCTTCATCTGCTTCGGCTCCGGCACGACGTCCTTCTACTGGACCAAGTGGCTCGGCAAGATCATCACGAGAAGCTCGAAGCCGAAGGTGAAGGACATCACGAAGAAGAACGAGATGCTCTCCCTCTGGATCCACACGATTCTCATGATCGGCATCTGCGCGCTCTTCCCGTTCCTGTCGGGTCTTTTCGTCGATCCTCTGGTGACCCAGATCTTCGGCTCCTACACGCAGGTTATCCCGAACCGGATCCTGGTGCTCCTCGTTGTCCTGATCCTGTTCTTCTTTGCGGTGCCGGTGGTCTCCTACCTTCGCAGCCGCAACATGGCGATGAACCGCAAGCTCTCCTACATGAGCGGCATCAACACCGGAAACAACGATGCGTTCACGGGCTCCTGCGGACAGGAGCAGCCGCTGGTCGTCTCGAACCTGTACTTCAAGAAGGTCTTTGCACGAAAGGTGCTCATGCTCCCGTGTGAGGTCATCTCCACGGCGGTGATCATCGTCATGCTCACCATGACAATTGGAGGTGCGTTCTGATGGAAGTATCCCGGATTATCATGCCGATTCTCTACGTTGTCCTGGCGCCGCTCCTCGGTGCTCTCCTTACGGGGTGCGACCGGAAGATCTCGGCCCGCATGCAGCGAAGAGTCGGTCCTCCGATCCTGCAGCCGATCTACGACGTCATCAAGCTCTTCAAGAAACAGGTCATCGGCGTCGACCGGGCGCAGGGATTTCTGCTCTTTACGAACCTGATCCTGACGGTCCTGACCGGGTGCCTGTTCTGCCTCGGGATGGACCTTCTGATGGTGTTCTTTATCCTCGCGACCTCCTCGTCGTTCCTCTACCTTGCGGTCTGCGTCACGGGCTCCCCGATGAGCTCCATGGCGGCGCAGCGCGAGCTCGTCCAGGAGATGGCGGTGGAGCCCGCAACGATCCTCGCGGCGCTTGGTTTCTACCTTGCCACCGGCTCGTTCGGTACGCTCCGCATCGCCTCGCAGCCGGTCAGCGCCATCATAAAGACCCCGGGATTCTTCATCGCGTTCTGCTTTGTCCTCACGGTCCGCATGCGAAAGTCCCCGTTTGACACGGCCCAGTCCGAGCACGCGCACCAGGAGCTCGTCCAGGGCATCACCACCGAGATGGGCGCCAGGAACCTTGCGATGTTCCAGATCACGGAGTGGTATGAGACGATTCTGATGCTCGGCGTCGCCGCGCTCTACTTCCTGAACAGCAATCCCTGGAGCATACTCCTTGCCGTTGTCGTGATCCTTGCGCTCTACTTTGTCGAGATCCTCCTCGACAACACCTGCGCGAGACTCAAATGGAAAGACCTGCTGATCGACCTGTGGGCGGTGACGCTCCTGTGCGACGGCATCAACCTGATCATCCTGATGATGATCTGAGGAGGCATTCATTTATGGCTAATGTAAAACGCTCGCCCTGGATCCTGCACTACGACGGCTCAAGCTGCAACGGCTGTGACATCGAGGTGCTCGCCTGCATGACGCCCGTCTATGACGCGGAGCGCCTTGGCGTCGAGAACACGGGCGATCCGATGCAGGCGGATATCCTGCTCATCACCGGCGGCATCAATGCGCAGAACGCCCCGGTCGTGAAACAGCTCTATGACCAGATGCCACGCCCGAAGGTGGTCGTCGCCGTCGGGATCTGCGCCTGCACGGGCGGTGTCTTCAAGGACTGCTACAATATCCTCGGCGGGGCGGACAAGGTCATCCCCGTCGATATCTATGTGCCCGGCTGCGCCGCGCGTCCCGAGTCGATCATCGACGGCATCGTGCAGGCACGGGATCTGTTCCAGAAGCGATCCGAGGAACACGATGCGCTGATCCGGAAACAGAAGATGGAAAAAAATGCAAAGGAGAACGGCTGATATGAGTCAGGTCACGGCTGTGAAAACAACAACTCTGGACGTCCCGCTCGAGAGCCTTCTGATCAAAGTCCTCGAGAGACGGCAGGCAAATGACCGCCTCGTGCAGATCTGCTGTGCGGTCATCGATAATCAGTATGAGCTCCTCTATACCTTCTCGGACGATGAGGCATGGGAGGTGACAAACCTTAAAGTCACCTGCTCTCTTACCGCAAAGATCCCGAGCATTACAAGGATCTACCCCTATGCGACGTTCTATGAGAACGAGATGGCAGAGCTCTTCGGCGTGCCCGTCGAGATGATTCAGAACGACTACCACGGAAAGTTCTATCGGATTGGCGCAAAGGATCCGTTCCTCAAGGCCAGCGAGAAGGCTCAGAAGGAAAAGGAAGAGGAAGCGGCAAAGGAAGCCGAAACCAAGAAGACACAGGAAACGCCGGAAGAGGCAGCGGATGCACCAAAAGAGCCGGCAGACAAGGCGCAGGGAGGTGCGAAGTAATGGATAAGAAGAGTATCATTCCGTTCGGGCCACAGCACCCGGTGCTCCCGGAGCCCATTCATCTTGATCTGGAGATTCAGGACGAGAAGGTCCTTCGCGCCATCCCGAACATCGGCTTCATTCACAGAGGTCTTGAGGGCCTTGTCGAGAAGAAGGACTTCAACACGATGGTCTACGTCGCGGAGCGCATCTGCGGCATCTGCTCGTTCGGCCACGGCATGGCCTACTGCGAGGCGCTGGAGGATGTCATGCACGTCGAGGTGCCGGAGCGCGCAAAGTTCCTTCGCACCATCTGGATGGAGTTCTCGCGTCTTCACTCGCACCTGTTATGGCTCGGGCTCTGTGCCGATGCCTTCGGCTTCGAGAGTCTCTACTACGAGTGCTGGCGGATCCGCGAGCACGTGCTGGATGTCATGGAGAACACCACCGGCGGTCGGATCATCTTTTCGGTAAACCAGATCGGCGGCGTGCACCGGGATCTGTCGGATGAACAGGTCCGGTACCTGAACACCAGCCTCGATGCCATCGAGGCGGACGTAAAAAACGTCGAGAAGACCCTGTTTCACGATGCGACGATCGAGAAGAGAACAAGGGGCCTCGGGGTTCTCACAAAGGAGCAGGCGCATGATCTCGGGGCCGTGGGACCCTTTGCAAGGGCGTCCGGCATTGCAATCGACATGCGCATGACCGGGTATGAGGCCTACGGGCAGCTCGATTTTGCCCCCGTCACCGCAGAGGATGGCGACTGCTACTCGAGAATCGTCGTCCGCACGAAGGAGATCTATCAGTCGATTGATCTCATCCGGCAGGCCCTTTCAAAGCTTCCGAAGGGCGACCTCAACGTCCCGATTGTGCGCGGCATGCCAAAGGGCGAGGCCATGGCAAGAGTCGAGCAGCCGAGGGGCGAGGCGATCTACTACGTCCACGGCGACGGGACGAGGTTCCTCAAACGCTTCCGCGTCAGGACCCCCACCTTTGCGAACATCGCGCCCCTGTGCCACATGCTGCAGGGCGCAAACTATGCCGATGTCGGCATCCTGGTTTTGAGTATTGACCCGTGCATCAGCTGCACGGAGCGGTAAGGAGACATCATGGGATTCATGCCATTTGCAGGCACGATGCTGAAAAACCTGTTCCGGAAACCGGTGACAAAGGCGTACCCTGCGGAGCCGGTCCAGTACCCGGAGGGAAGCAGGGGACACATCGTGATCAACATCGATTCGTGCATCTCGTGCTCTCTGTGCGCTTTGAGCTGCCCCTCCGGGGCCATCAAGGTGGACCGGAAGGCGCGCACCTGGCAGATCAACCGCATGGACTGCATCCAGTGCGGCTACTGCACCTTGAAGTGCCCGAAGAAGTGCCTGTCCATCGTCCCCGGCTATCAGACGCCGGGAGAGGAGAAGGTGGTCGAGACCTTCACAAGACCCGCCGATCCGCCTAAGCCGGCTCCGGCACCTGCAGCAGCTGCAGCAAAACCTGCTCCCGCAGCAGCGCCGGCTCCCGCAAAGGAGAACGCCTGATGTGTGTTGCACAGACCGGAACCGTGCTCCGGGTCGACAGAAAGGATCACACGGCACAGGTGGATTTTGACGGGACGGTTGCGACGGCAAGGACCGGGCTCCTTTCCGTCACGGAAGGCGATCCGGTGCTCGTCCATGCAGGGTGCATCCTGCAGAAGCTCTCAAAAAGCGAGGCGGAGGAGCTGAAAGACCTCATGGCGGAGATGGCGGAGTTATGAGCCTTGACCTGAACTCTGTCAGAGACTATCTGAAACACTACGACGGGCCGGACGTAAACCTCATGGAGGTGTGCGGAAGCCACACCGGGGCGATCGCAAAGAACGGAATCCCGTCCCTGCTGTCTGATAAGATCCACCTCATCTCGGGCCCCGGGTGCCCGGTGTGCGTGTGCGTCTCGTCCTACATCGACCGCCTGATTGAGCTCTCGCTCACAGAGAACACCTGCGTGGTGACCTTCGGGGACCTCATCCGGGTACCGGGAAGTCAGGAGTCCCTCTCGATTGCCCGGGGGAGGGGCGCAAGAGTGCGCATGGTCTACTCCCCGATGGAGACCCTGGACCTTGCGGAAAAAGATCCCGCGACGACCTTTGTCTTTGCGGCGGTCGGGTTCGAGACAACGGCGCCGGTGTATGCGCTCCTTGTAGAGGAGACGAAAGAGCGCCATCTTTCCAACGTAAAACTTCTCACGGCCATCAAGACGATGCCGGCCGTGATCGATTCCCTCTGCAGCTCCCATGCCCCGGTGGACGGATTCCTCGCCCCGGGGCATGTGTGTGCCGTGACGGGCTACACTGCCTATGAGGGACTTGCAAAGCGCTATGATCTCCCCTTTGTCGTCTGCGGCTTTACGGGACCGGAGCTCCTCATAGGGCTGACGCTCCTTGTGAAGTACCGGGGTCAGGGGATCGTGAAAAACGCCTACCCGCGGGTTGTCACAAGAGAGGGAAACCAGGAGGCCCAGGCCCTCATGCAGGAGGTCTTCGAGCCCGCCCCTGCCGCCTGGCGGGGACTTGGCATCATCGAAAACTCGGGACTTGTCCTCAAAGGATCCTATGCCTCCTGTGATGCGGGAAGCCGGGATCTTTCAGAGGATAACAAGAAGAACAGGGCCTGCATCTGCGATCAGGTCCTCACCGGGCGCAAAAAGCCCGTGGACTGCCCGCTCTTTGGAAAGGTCTGCTCCCCAATGCACCCCCAGGGCGCCTGCATGGTGTCCCAGGAGGGGAGCTGCTTTACCTGGCTCACATCCGGCAGACAGCGGTAGTAAAGGCACAGATACGCAGGAGAAAAAAGAGAGAAACAAAAAGGCAGGACATCAGGAGGAAGACATGGATGAGGTGATCACAACCGCACACGGAAGCGGCGGCAGGGCGACAGGAGAGCTGATCGCGGCCGTCTTTGCGAAGGCGTTCCACGATGAGATGGACGATGCGGCGGTTCTTTCCGTGAACGGATCGGAGAAGATCGCGATGACCACCGACAGCTTTGTCGTAACGCCAAGGTTTTATGCGGGCGGCGATATCGGCCGCCTTGCGATCTGCGGGACGGTCAACGACCTCCTCATGCGGGGCGCAAAGCCGGCCTACCTCACCGCAGGCTTTATCCTCGAAGAGGGGACAAAGGTCGAAGAACTCTCCCGCGCCGTCACTTCGATGGCGGAGACCGCACGGGAAGCGGGGGTTACGGTTGTTGCGGGCGATACCAAGGTCGTCGAGGGACACGGGGGGAGGCAGCCCCAGTTCTATATCAACACCGCAGGCGTCGGACTGATGAACGGCTTCGGGGACGCAGCGTCTGTTTCCGCCGCCGGCGCAAGGCCGGGCGATGCGATCCTGGTTTCCGGGACGATGGGGGATCACCACGCGGCGATCCTCGGCGCACGGCTTGGCCTTGAAGGAACGATCAGGAGTGACAACGCGCCCCTTGTCGACATGGTGCGAAACCTTCTGCAGGCAGGGGTCCGGGTCCACACGATGCGGGACATCACAAGAGGGGGACTCGGAACCGTCCTGAAGGAACTTGCCACCTCCTCGAAGCAGGTGTTCCGGATTGAGGAGGAAAAGATCCCGGTCTCCCCGGCAGTGAAAAGCTTTGCCGGGATGCTGGGACTGGATCCCCTGTACATGGGAAATGAGGGGAAGATGGCCCTGATCGTCGATGAGGCGGATGCAGAGCTCTCGCTCCAGATCCTTCGCGCCTCGAAGTACGGGGAAAACGCGGCAAGGATCGGCAAGGTCGAAGCACCGGTCGCAGATACCCCGGAAGGGAGCGTGATCCTCACGACCGCCATCGGAGGCCTTCGCAGCATCGATGTCCTCCAGGACGAGGGACTTCCGAGGATCTGCTGAACCCGCAATCTGTTTCTGCACACGAACGGGAACCCTGAGATGCCGGACTGGCATCTTAAGGTTCCCGTTTTCTGTATCAACCACAGCACTATTTACATTAAACCGATAGGAATATAAAAATCCTGCTTGTCTTTTACACGCCGCGGTGTTATGGTTTCCGTGTGCTATATCATATTAAATATATAGGATTAACAGAATTAAACGGATGAGGACCTGAGGAGCGGGGTAAAAGACAATGAGCAGAATCTATGATTCCATTCTGGAGCTGATCGGACATACACCGGTGGTGGAGCTGCACCGGTTTGAGGAAAGGACCGACGCCAGGGCGCATATCCTGGGAAAGCTGGAGTTCTTTAATCCGGCAGGGAGCGTCAAGGACCGCATCGCACTTCGCATGATCGAGGCAAAGGAAGAGAGCGGTGAGCTGAAGAAGGGCGGCACGATCATCGAGGGAACCAGCGGAAACACCGGGATCGGTCTCGCAGCGGTCGGTGCCGCGAAGGGCTACCGGGTGAAGATCGCGATGCCGGACAACGTCTCCGTGGAGCGCCGCAGCCTGATCCGTGCGTACGGAGGAGAAGTCTATCTGACGCCCGGAGACCAGAACATGAGCGGTGCAGGAGCCAAGGCACAGGAGCTTGCCTCTGAAACGGAAGGAGCCGTGGTCATGGGCCAGGGCGGCAATCCGAATAACCCGGGTGCGCACTATGCGACAACCGGTCCGGAGATCTGGGAGGATACCGACGGAAAGGTGGACATTTTCGTGGCCGCCACAGGAACCGGCGGAACGATCAGCGGTACGGGCAGGTACCTTCGGGAAAAGAATCCCAACGTGCAGATCATTGCCGTCGAGCCGAAGGGAAGCGCGGTCCTGAACGGCGGAAAGCCGGGACCGCATAAGATCCAGGGCATCGGCGGAGGCGCCACGCCGCCCGTGACGGACGTGAGTCTCTTCAATGAAGTGATCGATGTGACGGATGAGGACGCATATGCGGTGGCAAGACTGATCCCCAGAATCGAGGGCTTTACCATCGGCATCAGCGCCGGAGCGGCGCTATGGGCAGCTGCTGAGGTTGCAAAGCGTCCGGAGAATGCCGGAAAGAATATCGTCGTCATCGTTCCGGACGGCGGCGATCATTATCTCAACGGCGATCTGTATCAGTACTGATCAGTATCAGCACAGGCAAGCGCTCGGAGCACCCTTTGCGGTGCTCCGATTTTTTATTCGTAACAGGCGCTGAAGGCCGGCCGCATCTCCTCCACCTGTCTTCTTGAAAGACCATATCCCGAAGCAAGTTTTCCCCAGTTGTCTCTCACAATCTTCAGGATTTCTGCTGCTGAGGCTTCTGCGTCCGCCTGTTCGATTCCAAACCGGAAGGCGGTCTCCACTGCAAGATCAACGGAAATCGAGTTATCCTCCTCATCAACGTTCAGGGAAAGTTCATCGCCGTAGGGAATCGGATTGACGTCGTAGAGCGGAGAAAGGATCCACCCTCTCTTCGTGAGGATGAAGGCATGATTTCGCAGGTGATCGTCCGTATTGGAAACCGCCATGTTGAAGATGATGCGGCGCCACAATTCTCTCAGGTCCTTCGAAGGATTTGCCCCATAGGATTTGATGAAGGAAGCAATATCCAGATAGCTGGTTCCATCCGCTGCGGACGCCCCATCCGTTTTTCCAAGAAGCGTCATGGCAGAGGCAAAGTGCACCCTCTTATTCCCATCCCGGTCAAAGCGCTTCACCAGAAAGGTACTGCCAAGGGACGAAAACTTCTCAAGCTTTGCCTCGGGAACATGCAGCCCGCAAAGCGCTGCAAGATCATGAACGACCATTTCCCAGGCTCCGGTATCATTGTCATCATGCCGCGAAGGGAATTTGGCGATCCAGAGCTGTCCTTTTGTGTCCACGACCGTTGCCTTCGGCCTTGCGCCTCCAAGGGAAGATCCCGGCCTGATCAGCTGGTTCAGCCATTTCTCGGCAAGTCCGTTTTCGTCGCTCTCGAAATTTCTGGACGCTTCCTCCAGCGTTCGAAGTGTCGTCCAGGGCGGAGCCGCCGTTTCCTGATCATCGGAGAGAAACGGGCCGTCCGGATCCGTCCTGAAGCGAAGGCCGCCCATCCTGGTTTCATCGTAAACGCCCAGCAGATAGTCGCTGTCATAGAGTTTTGCAGGCTTTCGTCCTTCTCTTTCTGCCAGAATCCTTTCACGCCGGTTCATGAGGATCCGTCCCCAGCGGTCCGGAGACGCATCGGCAAACAGTCCGAAAATCTTCTTTCCCGAAGGATACTGCCTGCCGGAGTAGGGCAAAAGTTCCGGATCCAGGCTGATCGTGGAGCCGGTCTTTTCCAGCCATTCGCCGTCATATGCAAAGGAGTAGACTTCGCCTCCCCGGATGGCATTGACGAAGAGTCTTCCCATAAGGATCGGTCTGCCGGCACTGAAATCGTCGTATACATAGATCGTTTTCTGATTTGCTGCCATTCCTTACCCCTGCCTCCTCGGCGCGCGTTTTCCTGTCAGCAGTCCCAGATCCTGCAGCTGTCTGCCCATCGCATCATCCTTTGCCACAAGGAGCAGGTCCTTATCCATGCCGTTCAGGGCATGCAGCACAGCCGCATACATGCCGATGGCAACAGACGGCTCCCCTTTTTCCACCTTCCAGAGGGTGGAACGGCTGATGCCTGCCCGCTCTGCAACAAGCTCCGCCGGAAGCTTTCGTCTCAGTCTTGCGAGCTTGATCTGCTCTCCCATGGTCTGAAGGATCTCTTCCGTTCCCGGAAGGATATTGTAAGCTGCTTTTTTCATCGCCTTCCGCCCGTCGAGTAGACAGTCTCGACACTCCTTTCTCAAAACACATGTGAAAGGCTTGCCTACTGCCCCTCACAGAACCGTACGTGCGGTTTTCCCGCATACGGCTCTTCAAACCAACGTCGGTTTCCAAC
>Ga0256406_1001910_pt1 | contig 31656 bp, 27 predicted proteins | sample RumenRJG_03DNA_FD_185986 | JGI IMG/M metagenome (GOLD analysis project Ga0256406, IMG submission 185986) | Bovine rumen microbial communities from Lethbridge, Alberta, Canada - RJG_03 | ecosystem: Host-associated > Mammals > Digestive system > Stomach > Rumen | place: Canada: Alberta | collected... | reverse complement strand
TATTTGGTCGGGTGCAGAATTCTTCGTAATTTTGCACCCGCTATCATTAGCAGACTATTATTAATTACAATTATAACAAAGCAATGAAAAAAGGTATTCATCCAGAAAACTATCGCCCCGTCGTATTCAAGGATATGTCCAACGGCGATATGTTCCTTACAAAGTCTACATGCAAGACTACAGAGACAGTAGAGTTTGAAGGCGAGACTTACCCCGTAGTGAAAGTTGAAATCTCCAGCAGCTCTCATCCTTTCTATACTGGTAAGAGCAAGCTCGTTGATACAGCCGGTCGCGTTGACCGCTTCATGAACCGCTACGGTAAGCTGAAGAAGTAATATATCTTTTATAGTATATATTCCACACAAAGGGGTACGTTCGGACGTAGTTGCATATGCGGCCGGTCGTACCCCTTATTTCATTAGAGCGTAATTTGCATATCCCACTACGCGTTTTAATCCATTGTGATATGACCATCAAACATTATTTTGTTCTTTTCTCAGCCTTGTTAGCATTTACCGCCTGCGGCTCTGACAATGGCGAGCCCGGCGGAAATGGGGGCAACACAAATAGCAACAACACAAATTCCAACCTTGCCGAGGCCAACATTGTCACCCACCGCATGGAGTTTCCACGCCTCAAAGGCGGCAACAGTGCCATCATCACCCATTACGATAATGGCGAAGTGAACTATTCTGTAGAATGGGACACTGACATCCGCTCCTGCCGCTGGTCGTGCTATGAAATCTATGGATCCAACCGCAAGGCCAACGTCTCGCGCTACTATGCCTCCGACGGTGAGTACCAATACCCCACCGACCCCGACTTCGCCAACACGGCAGCATGGACCGTTGACAACGACCCCTTCTGGAGATCAGGCTACGACCATGGTCACATGTGTCCGTCGGCCGACCGTCTCAACTCACGCAACGCAAATTATCAGACGTTCTATCTGACCAATATGATGCCACAGGTCAATGGCTTCAACGCTGGCGTGTGGGCCACCATGGAAGCATGGGTGCGCAACCAGATTACGGCTGCTAACACCACCGACACGCTCTTCGTGGTCAAGGGCGGCACCATTGACAATGCCGACCAGGTGCTTTCCACCAAGGTACATGGCATGACGATTCCAAAATACTACTACATGGCCGTGCTGATGCACAACACCACCGGCTATAAGGCAATGGGCTTCTGGATAGAACACAAGGCAAACAAGAAGACCAACCTCTCGCCGTACGTCGTCAACATCGACACGCTGGAACAGCTCACAGGCATCGACTTCTTCTGTAATCTGCCCGACAACATCGAGCGCCATGTGGAAGGACTCAGCGTTGACAACGTGAGGAAAGCATGGGGCTTTTCTGCAGCCTCTTCAACAGCAAAATAAAGAGGGGTAGCAAAATTGGAGAAGTCCGGAAGTCCAGAAGTTCGGAAGTTCAGTCATTACAATAACGACACCTTATTATCAGATGCTTATACATTTGACTGAACTTCCGAACTTCTGTACTCCCGGACTTCTCCAATTTTAATACACCCTCTTTTTTATGTCCTCTTGGAGCTATTGTACGGCAACAGGCTTATCGTCTGCCATCCAACCCCTTCACGGCATTGAAACTTGGCGCCTGTGCGCCCATGCCGAACGAATGCTGCTGCGTGGCTGCGGCCCGTGTGGGCAAGAACTTCTTGGCATCTGTGTTCTGCACGCTCGTAAGGTTGATGTAAATCATATCCTTCGTATTTGTGCCAATCATGTAGCCATAGAATGAGCCTGTGCCATTATTATCCTTACTGAGATGGAAGCCGTGCTGTGAAGCATTGAGATCCATCACAAAAGCAAGGCCGTTGCCAGTGAGATACTTGATATGGATGTCACCCGTGCTCTCATCGATGTACCAATTGAACTTCAGCGTCTGCTGGTTGGCCACTTGATTGTTGCTGTCAAGCGTGTAGTCGATCTCCGTACCCGTGCCCTTGATGGCATTGCTGTTGTTGCGCACGAAAGTCATGTTGGCATAGAACTGACTTTGCTGGCCATCATCACCATTGGTGTAGGTCATTGTTCCGTCCCACTCTCCCGAAAGCACATCAGCCTCATCAAGAAGCGTTGAGCCATTGTCGTCATCATTATTGTAGTAGCCGCCATTGTTATAGTAGTCGTCATTCCAACCCCAGTCATCATCATCATACCAAGGGTCGTCATCGCAACTGGTAAACATAGCAGGTAACGCTACCAATAAAGCAACTGCCAGAAAAGCCTTGTAGAAAGGTCTGGAAGCGCGCTTGAAAGAGCAATTCTGAGTATTGGATTCTTTTGAATTGCAATCATTTAACAGGTGTCTAACTTTTTCCATAGTTGTTCGTTTTTAATTCTGTTGCAAATATAATACGTTTTTTTCTTACGCAGCATCAAAAACCCCTATTCTTTTGAGGAATTTCCCTATTCAACGGCGACATTTCCCTCTTCCCCATGATGCCAACTAATAGGGGATAGTTGTTGTAGAACCCCTTAGGGGGTTCTTGCAATACCATTATACCGAAAATTGTAGATGTCTTTAAACCTTTTTATTCATCCGTTGCATTGGTATATGCCAGCTTTTTCGTACATTTGCAGCAAGATTGTCAAAATGTTAAACGCAAAAGAAAATAAGTAGCAACAAAAATGAAAACTGTTTATGAATTCTCGGTGAAAGACCGTAAGGGTCACGAAGTATCTCTGAGAGAGTATGCTGACGAGGTTATCCTTATTGTCAACACAGCCACTAAATGCGGTTTCACGCCTCAATACGAGGAGCTGGAGAAGCTCTATGCCAAATACCACTCACAGGGCTTTGAGATTCTCGATTTTCCCTGCAACCAGTTCGGGCAGCAGGCTCCTGGCACCGACGAGAGCATCCATGAATTCTGCAAGCTCAACTACGGCACCGAGTTCCCACAGTTCAAAAAGATAAAAGTCAACGGCGACGATGCCGACCCACTTTTCAAGTTTCTCAAAGAGCAGAAAGGCTTTGCCGGTTGGGACGAGACTCACCCCATCTACCCCATCCTTGACAAGATGCTTTCTGAGGCCGACCCCAACTACAAGGACAACCCCGACATCAAGTGGAACTTCACTAAGTTCCTCATCAACAAGAAGGGACAGGTGGTGAAGCGCTATGAGCCTACCACAAAGCTCTCCCTCATTGCTGAGGATATCGAGAAGCTGTTGGCCAACAATTAATTATCCATATTGCCAACCCATTAGAACCCCTTACTATGCAACAAACCAAATGTCTTATTATTGGCAGCGGCCCTGCCGGATATACCGCAGCTCTCTATGCAGGCCGTGCCAACTTGCAGCCTGTCGAATACTGCGGTCTTCAGCCCGGCGGCCAGCTCACAACCACGACTATTGTCGAGAACTTCCCCGGCTATCCCGATGGAGTTGATGCCAATCAAATGATGATGGACCTGCGTCAGCAGGCCGAGCGCTTTGGCGCTGACATACGCGACGGTGTGGTGACTGCCGTTGACCTCTCTAAGAAGCCCTACACCGTTACCATTGACGACGGCACGCAAATAGCAGCCGACACTATCATCGTGGCCACAGGAGCCTCTGCCAAATACTTAGGCCTTCCTGACGAGCAGAAATATAATGGCCAGGGTGTGTCAGCTTGTGCCACCTGCGACGGATTCTTCTATCGCAAGAAGGTCGTGGCAGTAGTCGGCGGCGGCGACACCGCCTGTGAGGAAGCCACCTATCTGGCCAGCCTCGCCGCCAAAGTCTATATGATTGTGCGCAAGCCCTATCTGCGGGCCACCGACATCATGAAGAAACGCGTGGAGAACAACCCAAAGATTGAAATTCTCTATGAGACCAACACCTTGGGTCTCTATGGTGACAATGGCGTGGAAGGCGCCCATCTCGTGTTTCGCAAAGGCGAAGCCGACGAGCGTCGCTACGACCTGCCCATCGACGGTTTCTTCCTTGCCATCGGTCATAAGCCCAACACCGACCTCTTCCGCGGTCAGCTGACAATGGACGAGACCGGATACATCGTCACCAAAGGCGACACACCATGCACCAATGTGGAAGGTGTCTTCGCGGCTGGCGACTGTGCCGATCCCAACTACCGTCAGGCCGTAGTGGCCGCCGGAAGCGGATGTAAGGCTGCCATGGAGGCAGAGCGCTATCTTAATCAGTAGAACGGTCGAAGAATATTTATTCCAACACTGCAATACATAATTAGTTCATGAGACTGTATCAGAAGTCAGGACTTATTCTCTTTTGATACACGCTCATGAGCTTTTTTTTTGTTGCTTCGATTAAAATATACCAAAACAAAGGCCAATTAAGAAAAAAATATCGTAAATTTGTCGACGAAGAGCCCGCAAGGTGCCGGCTTTTCTCCACTCTTAAATAAAAGCCACATCTATGAAGAAATCATTGGCACTTCTACCTTTTCTTCTATCCTCTTTATCGCCAGCCTGCGCACAAACAGGGCAGAAGATCAGCCTGGACAGTCTCGGCGCAGTGGCTCCCGGCGTCTCCTCCGGCTCGGTTGACGTGGTGAGCCAAAGGCGCATGAACAAAGGCATACTCACCACCGCCCTCGACGCCCTCAACGGTCAGGCAGCCGGTGTCAACATCAGCAATGCCGACAACCGCATGGCACAGCTCAGTTCGGTGCGTGTGCGCGGTACTACGTCGCTCACTGGCGGCAACGACCCGCTCATCATCATAGATGGCGTTTACAGCGACCTCTCCACCCTATCAACCATCTATCCTGCTGACATTGAGAGCTTTGCTATTCTTCGCAATGCTGCGGAGACCGCACAGTACGGGTCACGCGGTGCCTCGGGTGTCATCGAAGTGACCACGAAGAAAGGCAAAGGTGCCGCCTTCCATATATCCTATGACGGAAGCCTGGGTATTGAGTCAGTATACAAGAATATAGAAATGCTCAATGCGCAGCAGTATATGGCGGCCGCACAAGAACTCGGTTTGAGCTATAAAGACTTCGGCTCAGACACTGACTTTCCTGAGGCCATCACACGGACCGGACTGATACAGAACCACCACATCGCCTTCAGCGGTGGCGGCGAGACCTCCAGCTACCGCGCTTCACTGGCTTATATGGACCACAAAGCCGTCATCGACACGAAAGGAACCAACAATTTCGTGGCGAAACTCGACATCACGCAACAGGCGTTCAACAATCACCTGAACATCGATTTCGGCGTGTTCGGATCATCACAGAAGACCAATGGCATCTTCGACGAGCAGGCCCTGTTCTACTCCGCCGCCGTACAGAATCCGACCATCGGACGCGACGAGCGCTCCAAGAACGGCAATGCCTCAGAGATCAACCCTCCCCGCACTGTGTTAAGCGAGAAGAACGACACGAAGAACATGAACTTCGACACGCACCTGAAGCTGACCATCCGCCTGCCCTACGACCTGCGGCTTATCCTTCGCGGCTCTTATAATTTCAACAATACGGAGAACGGACAGTTCTGTCCCACGTGGATATGGGCACAAGGACAGGCCTACCGCGGACAGCACAAGTCGGAAGACTGGCTGGTCAACACCACACTCGACTGGAGCCATCAATGGGGCATCCATGCACTATCGCTGGAGGCACTGGGCGAATATCAGAAAAGTCGCCGCACGGGATTCTGGACGCTCGTGAAAGGCTTTACCTCCAACGATTTCGGCTACAACAACCTTGCCGCCGGTTCCATCCGACCCTATGGCGGCACGGGCAGCGACTATGCCGATCCGGCACTGGGATCATTCATGGCAAGTGCCAGCTACACCTTATTAGACAGATACAGCCTCTCTGCCTCGGTACGCACCGACGGATCGTCGATGATGGCCAAAGGCAACCGTTGGGGCACATTTCCTTCAGTCTCGGCCAACTGGGACGTGATGAACGAGCCCTTCATGAAGAACGTGCGACCATTGGTGAGCATGCTGAAACTGCGTACAGGCTACGGTATCACCGGTAACCTCGGTGCCATCACGTCGTACACTACCCTCAACACCATGCAGCCCGTAGGCGTCGTACCCATCAACGGCTCTTCCACCATCACACTGGGCTCTCTGCGCAATGCCAATCCCGACTTGAAATGGGAGAAACGCGCCTCGTGGAACATCGGTGCGGACTTTGGCATGTTCAACAACCGACTGTTGTTGACCTTAGAGTATTATTACTCTAAAACCACCGACATGATTTATGATTACGACGTGCCCGTACCACCCTTCACCTACAACAAGTTGCTGGCCAACATCGGCTCCATGCAAAACAGCGGTATTGAGCTTGGCTTAGGCTTTACGCCAATACAGAAGAAGGACATGGAACTCAACGTCAACATCAATATCTCCTGGCAAAAGAACAAGCTACTGTCGCTGAGCGGCTACTATCAGGACTATTACCTCTCGGCCGCCAACGTTACGCCCATCGGCGGGCTCAATGGCGCCGGTCAGCACGGTGGCAATGCCAATGTGCTCTATCAGATTGTCGGCCAACCGCTCGGTGTGTTCTATCTGCCCCACTGCAAAGGCATTGTGGACCGAGGCAACGGCTATAAAATGTACGACATTGAGGACCTTAACAACGACGGCACCATTGACCTTTCAGATAATGGCGGTGACCGCTACATCGCCGGACAGGCCACACCAAAGATGACACTCGGATCAAACATCAGCTTCCGCTACAAGGATTTCGACGTGTCGATGCAGATGAACGGTGCCTTCGGTCACAAGATTTTCAACGGTACCTCACTCGCCTACAACAACCTATCAAGCTTTCCCGACTACAATATGATGAAAGGCGCCCCCGAACGGCGCATCGTCGATCAGAACGTGTCTGACTACTGGCTTGAGAGCGGCGACTATCTCAATTTCGACTATCTCACCGTGGGCTGGAACGTACCTGTGAAGAGCCCATATATAAGTGCCCTGCGATTGTCGGTCTCTGTCAACAATCTCGCCACCATCACCTCCTACAGCGGATTGACTCCGATGATTAACAACTACATCGTCTCAAGCACCCTCGGCATCGACGACAAACGGTCGTATCCCTGCTTCCGCACCTGGTCGATGGGAGTCAGCATCCAGTTTTAACCTCTCAAGCATCCAATCATGAAAACGATATCTTTCATTCATTCCCTATCCTTAGGACTGATGGGCATGGTGCCACTGCTCTTGCTGTCGTCGTGTCTCTCCGAAGATCCCCGCGACCGCATCGAAGAGACGCAGGCCTATACCTCAGCCAACGATCTCTACATCAATGCAGTCGGCACGCTCTATAATTATATTGGCGGCAACAGTCAGAGCCAAGGCCTGCAAGGTACCTATCGCGGGGTGTACGACTACAACACGTTCACCACCGACGAGGCCATCATCCCCATCCGCGGCGGTGACTGGTACGACGGCGGTTTTTGGCAGGACCTCTATCTGCACACGTGGAAGCCATCGGACAATGCCCTTGAAGACACCTGGAACTATCTGTTCAAGGTCATCACGCTCTGCAACAAAGGGCTGGCGGCTCTTGACACCTACAAAAGTCTCACCACGACAACCCAATACAACACATGGACAGCTGAGACTCGCGCACTGCGTGCCATGTTCTATTGGTACGCCATGGATATGTGGGGCAACATCCCCTTGGTGACAAGTGCCACGCAGACCTTAACCGACACCAAACAGGTAAAGCGGTCGGAGATGTTCAAATTCATCGTTGACGAACTGCAGGCCGCCGAGCCCCTGCTCGCCAACGAGCACAGCAACCAGTTCGGCAACTATTATGGTCACATGACGCGGCCGGTAGTTGACTTTCTCTTGGCCAAACTGTTGCTTAACGCCGAGGTATACAGCGATGATGACTGGACCGATTGGCTGCGGCCTGACGGCAGACAGCTCACGTACACCGTCGACGGGCAACAGCTCAACGCCTGGCAGGCCTGCATCGCCTATTGCAACAAACTGGAGGCTGACGGCTACCAGCTGGAGAGTGACCGGCTGCTCAACTTCTCGGTCAATAACGAGACTTCACGTGAGAACATCTTTACCATTCCGCTTGACAAGACGCTCTACGCCGCACAGTTCCAAAATCTATTCCGCTCACGCCACTATGCGCACGGCGGTGCCTATGGCACGGCATCAGAGAACGGATCGTGCGCTACCATTGCCACGGTAAAGGCCTATGGCTACCAAACCGACAGCGTGGACACACGATGGGCTCAAGACTTCTATGCCGACACGGTATATGTGGACGGACAGAAGATACTGCTTGACGACGGGACGCCACTCGTCTATTATCCGCTTGAGGTGGCAGTCAACCTCACTTACAGTCCTTATATCCGCACCGCTGGCGCACGTATGGCCAAATATGAGGTTGACCGCAAGGCCTACAACGACGGCAAGAACCAGGACAACGACATCGTGCTGTTCCGTTATGCTGACGTGCTGCTGATGCGTGCCGAAGCCAAGGTGCGCAACGGCGAAAGCGGTCAGGCCGACCTTGATGCCATCCGGCAACGCGTGGGCATGCCGTCACGCCCCGCCACGCTGAGCAATATCCTCGCCGAGCGGCGCATGGAGATGATGTGGGAAGGATGGCGGCGCAACGACCTCATCCGCTACGGACTGTTCACCAATGCCTATGACCTGCGGCCACAACTGGAGGATGAAGCCAAGGCACCTTACACCATTGTCTTCCCCATCCCCTACAACACACTGGAGATGAATAAAAGACTTAAGCAGAACAGCGGCTATTGACAAGGCATGGTCGTCTACTTAACAAAAGACTCAAGGCATAGGCGTTACGCCTCTATCCATTTCCGGGCATATTCTACGGCATACTTGCGCAGGTCGTCACCTTGCACGATCTTGATCTGCTCTGCCAATCCGATATAGAAGCGGCCAACACCCTTCATGTCGTTCACCTTGGTCACGAGGACCCATGGGTAATCAGCGCTGTCACTGTCATTGTTCTCGGCGATGCACGACTCTGATGCAGGATGCTCCTCCACCAGCAGGTTGTAAGCCAAGGGCTTCAGCTTCAGGATGATATCAATTGGTTTCACTCCCTGATTCTCCTGCATGTCAAAGATGTCAATGCTGATGGGCTTGTGGCGACTGGGGTATCGCCATGCCTTCCCTGTCGGCTCAACGGCCTCGATGCGCGATATCTTATATTCTTTGATCTCGTTTTTATCAGTATCGTAGCAGATGACCGCCTTGTGTTCAGGTTGCAACTGATAAGGCTCCACATTGCGGTCATTCTTATACTTACTCGACTGATAGCCTTTGAGTATCACGCTGCGGCGTTTTCTAATTGCGTCGCGCAGCAGAAGCGTCTTGCGGGTGTCACCGTCCTCTGTGGTATCCATCTTCTTCTGCCATGCCTGCTTTTGAAGCTCCTTAGTCATGGGAATGGTGGCGCCACTGGTACGGTAGTAAGATGATTCTACATATTCAGGGCGATTGAGATCGGGCTTGAAGGAGACAATACCATATTCATATGGCCGGACAATGATGCGCAAGATGTCATCACCCTCATTGTTTCTTTCAATGCGATAGTTCACATGAGTGGCCGTGATGCTCTGGTCCGTATTCATTCCCTGCTCATCGGTAAAAGCACTGTCGACAAGCAGTTTGATGTACAGCCGGTATTTGTCCATCGCTGCTTCAGAGATGATGTGGTTGGCCGCCATATACTCCAAGTCATTCTTCAAGCCGCAGGAATAACCGCCATCGGTAACGCCGAGGATCAGCTCACCACCCGTCACCGTGTTGAGGAATCCACAGATGGCTTTCAGGATGTTCCACTTCTGACGGGCTATGTCCGGTCGCATGTTGTTGTCTGATGGGTAGACAGCGGAGGACTTGAATTCCAGCGTGTCACTCTCATCACCGTAATAGGTAAGCTCGTGGTAAATGTTCTGGTAGATGTCGCCGACCCCGAGGAACGAGGCAATGTTTTTCTTGATACGGTTGACTTCTGAGATATCAATCCTTCCGTTGAGGACATTGGAAGCCTCCACGACCTGCCGGAGATAGTCGATGTCCTTGGGTTCAAACTCATTCTGCTGAGGATGGGTGAGCACGCTGTCGTCGGCGTCCTTATAGCGTTTGAGCTGGTCGATGACTTCATTTTCCCGATGGTAACGCTCCACTGCCGCAAGCGAGTCATCCATCTTGATGTCAAGGGTGGCGGAAGCGTTACCAATGGAGAAATTGATGAGATTGTCGAGATAGCGGCACTCGTGCTCGATGTAAGCGGCATCGCGGCCGTTGTCGGTTATCATTGCCGCCATGCCGGCTGCTGTAAGACAGTGGTAGCGCTCTTCAGTGCTCGTGGATTGCTGTGACTTGGCAAACAGCAGATGGGTGAAGACGGCGGCATAGGTCTTATCGATGGCAATGCCTCCAATCTCTTCCGAATGGAAATTTCTGTCGTCCACCTCGTTGCTTACACATCTTAAGTAGTCCTCAGCCATGAAGTTGTAACTCCGGTCCACGAAGTCGTACCCCCTTTTCGTTTCGTCAAGCGCATTCTCGTCAAGCCTGTAGAAGCCGTTGACCACCTCGTGGTTCTTGTCGTCCTTCTTTGCCCCGTTGATACGGATGCGGATGGGGAAACGTTCATCTTTGGCATCTTCGATAATAGGATTATACCTCTTGTCGAAGACATTGATCACCAGTCCGTTTGCACCCAGCCACCGGTCACCGCCGCTGAACTCCTCTACCCACACCGCGTCCACCGTACGTCCTACAGCACTCTCAGCCCTGTCGATATAGAAATCTTCAAAATCATCATTAAGCGAGAAGGTGTAGTCCAGATGTGAGGTTGGCGTGTATCTGGCGCTCAGGTAAGTACCTATTCTGAAGCGTCTCATAAACTTGTCTCTGCTGATACCATGAAGGTTGGGAGCAATCTCTACCTTGCCTGATATCGTGTTGTAATTGGGGTCTATGGTCTCTGCCTCTATCCTTGTAGGCGTCATGGCTGTTATGCGGATGTAGACGAATTCATCGGGTTCGTAGTCCTTGAGCGTGATCTTGGGAGAAGGTTTTACGGTGTCGAGGCCAACAAGCAGATCCCGGCGAAGCTGCATGACGTCGGGGAAACCAGTTTTATTCTTACGCTCCTTGCGTGGAACTTCCACATGACAATAGGGTTCGATGGTCAGTTGGTCAACCCGTTTTGCCTTCGTGTAGTCCGCATAGTTCATGGCAGCCATGCTATAGTTGTTGCCATTGATGGTGATGACACCATGTCCCTCATAGAAATATTCATCATCCTGGACTGCTGAAGAACTGCCAACCGCAAGGCCCGCCGGAACCATAAATCTGGTTCTGGCAACCTTCTCGCCAAAAAGCGGTCGCATGAATGTAGCATCATTCTCTATATCCTGCCAAGTAAAGGCGTAGGAGAGCACCTTACGGTTTTTGGCGCAGGCACAGATCAGCAACTCCATCTTTTCGGGCAGTTCCACCGTCTTGCCGTCATCCATGAGAAGCAACAGGTCAGCAAGTGCGGTCAGAACCTTGAGATCATAGCGGTTCATCTTGTTCATGGCCAGGAGGTATGCTGCAATCATGCGAATATTCCTGTTGGTGTTGTCACCCCATTTGGTCGATACGTTGCTGTAGAGGCAGTCCTGTGACATGTCGGCTAACAGTTCCTCTACTGCATCGTGGAGACAATCCACGCTTTTTTCGAAGTCGCCGTTGGCTTCATATGTGATGTATTGGTATCCTCTGAGATAAGAGAGGAGACGCTCGAAATTCTCTACTGCATATTCTTTTCGAACCTCAAGCCAGAAGGGTGGTTGGTTGATGCGCTTGTACATAAATGTTCAGAATGATTATTTCCAATGCAAACGTACAAATTTTTCTTGAGATAGCAACAGATTATTACTATATTTTTAATGAGAGTTGCAATATGGGCATACCGAATCCTCGTAATAAGACATGAAGACGCATAGAGGACGGTCAGGCTCATACCTTTTTCTTAAAAAAATAATCATTTTCTTTGGCGATTCCAATTTATTTGCTACCTTTGCCGTCGAATCAATGCATCAAGAGTTGTCGTATTGGACACACCAACCGAGTATAGCAGATAACCACGGTGGTAAAAGGATGCGTAAGTGTTTAACTTAAAAAAATTATCTCTATGAATCAGAACAAAGTAGAGTTGGAAAAAGGGGCACATCGTGCCGAGTGTGAAATCGCCAAGTACGCAGCTGATTTGGCAGCCAAGACCGACGAAGAGTTGCAGGCCATTGTAGAGCGTGAACGCAATTGTCGTGGCTGGACCAGTCAACGCAGCTACTTTCTTGCAGCCTTAAGGCAGGAATGCGAAAGAAGGCATATCAAGTACTGTTGGTGATCGTGAACGAGAATATTAACAGACATCAAAAGAATATGACTATGGAAATTGGACAGAAACTGCCGGAGGTCCTTGGCTTAGACCAGGACGGCAAAGAAATCAGAACGAGCGACTTCAAAGGCAAGAAGCTCGTGCTTTACATCTACCCAAAGGATTCAACTCCCGGATGTACCAACGAGGCCTGCAATCTTCGCGACAACTATGAGCGTTTTCTCGCAAAAGGCTATGCTGTCGTGGGTGTGAGCATACAGAGTGCCGAAAGCCACAAGAAGTTCATCGCAAAGTACGACTTGCCTTTCCCACTCATTGCCGATACTGAGAAGAAACTTGTCACTGAACTTGGCGTATACGGAGAGAAGAAAATGTACGGCAAGACGACAATGGGCACCTTCCGTACAACATTCATCACTGACGAGGACGGTGTCATTACTGAAATATTCCGACCAAAGCAGATTAAAGTCAAGGAACACGCTCAACAGATATTGGACTGATAATCATTGTGGTCGATTATTGCGAATTGCCATTTATATTTTATGCACCGTAGGTGCAATTTTATGCCAAAGCAATTTTCTTCATGGACTGGCTTGGCCCCACAGGGGAGGGGCCAAGCCAATACATGATTTCCTCACTTTCTTATTGAAAATAGAGACGGAAGCGTTGGCAGTTTAGAGGAAAAAGGTTATCTTTGTCAGCGTTACAAGTAACACAAAGACAATATTTAAACAGCGAACATTATGGCAAAGAGAAATGAAGTGTACAAGTGCCCTGAGTGTGGCAATATAGTAGAAGTGTTGGTTCCGACAGACAAAGAGCTCTGCGGTTTCAAACTGCTTAAGGAGAATACCACCGACGCCGCTACAGAGAAGCATGTTCCCGTGGTAGAAAAGATTGACGGCGGTTGGTAGTGTGGTCGCTGCCCCCAGCGACCAACTCATTGAAACTAATATGTCATCGCCTTGTAGCCTTTTCACGGCAGCGATAAAAGCCACGCATGGCAGACTCATCACTTATCTTAGCGGAAATTCTGCCTACGCTCACACTTTCCCAGAGATTACAACACTGCTGCATATTTCCTTATCTGTTCCAGACGCGCAATGAAAGATTTATCGCTCTTGGCTTTCTGCATGTTATAATCAGCTTGAAGGCGGAGCCATATCCCGGCATCAATGCCTAATGCAGCCTCCAAGAGCAAGGCATATTCTGTAGTTATCGGGCGTTTGCCATTGAGGATTTCGTTGAAGACCGTGTAAGAGACACCCATTCTCTTGGACAGATCTTTCTGCGTGATGCCGCGTGCTTCTATCTCGTCCTTAAGCATCTCTCCTGGATGAATGAGCATAGAAGACATCATATTGTTGGCATATTTCTCATTTCCCATGATCATCTATTTATAATGATTAGACAACTCTAAAATATTGCAGATGGAGACAATAATGTCATCCTCTGCATTTGTGACAGTGAACTCAACTCTATATTGGTCGTTGGCCTTGATAGAGAACCGTCCTTCCTTATCGCCATGAGGAGCTTCAAAATGCAATGACTTTATCGGGAACAAATCTTCTATTCGCTTAGCGGAAATCAAGAACTTTACTGCTTTTTGATAGCCTCTGATAATCTGAGGTTGATAGCGGTATTTTTTCCCTTGGGCCTTGCCCTTTGTATAAAGGTCTTCCAAGTATTGTTCACCAAAAGAAACTAACATGTTTTATACTCTTTGTCACAAAGTTAAGCATAATAACCGGGAATCGCAAATAATCAACCAGCTATTTTTTTCTATATTGATATAAACATCTTCGGTATTTAGCTCTATGCGAACAGCGTCACACAACATTTTGTGAAAACAAGAATATCCGCACTTTTCTTAGCGAATAATATGCTTTCTCTACACTTTTCTTAATGGAAGTTCATGGTTGTGGCATCAGCAGGCTGAACAAGAAAAAGATAGAAAGAATGTCTTAATGTGTCATCTTTAAGTTATGGAGCAAGGCAAGGCCTTTGACAGTCAGTTTGTATTTCTGTCGCGGATGGCGAGGACTGTCTGGATAAAGCAAAGTGACAATCCCATCTTTTATGGCCGGTTCAATATAATTATACAATAATGATGGACGATGCTTCTTGCCAGTAGCTTCCATGATTTGTTTCATAGATAGTTCCTGTTCACCAATACTTATTAACAATTTACGTTCAGCGTCACTTACTTGTTCGGCTAACTTGTTCGGTACTTGTTCGGTACTTGTTCGGTCTGCCACGCCATTTATATCTTTCTTCTTCCATTCTTCCGGCGGATTGATCAACATGTATCGGTTCTTCAGCTCGTTATGCTCACCAAGGAGTAGATTGTGGAAAAACAACTTAAGAAAGGACAGGTCTGGATCTATACCCTTAGCCAAGTTCCTGTAGTTGGCACGTACCAGGGCATTACGGAAATACCAAGAGTTATGGGCGAACAAGTCGTTATTGACTTTGAAACCACAGGAACGCAGATACTTTATTATAAATACAGCCGTTGTTCTCGTATTCCCTTCACGGAAAGGGTGATTCTGCCACAATAATGAAACAAAATGACAGATGTGTGCTATCATTTCATCCGTGGAAAGTCCTTTGTATTCAAACTCTCGCTCTTGTTGTATGTCATATTCCAATGCCATACGAATGTCATCGGCACGACCATAAAGTACGGTATCGCCACGCAATACCCATTCTTTCTTGGTTATATCGTATGGTCGAATTTCACCGGCATGCTTGAACACCCCTTCAAAAAGATGACGATGAATGTTTAAAAACTCCCCTGCGGTAAAAGAGAAAGACTTTTCATTGAGCAATTTAGCAATGTTCGCAGAGACTTTATCAGCTTCTTCGGTCTCAATGTCAGGCCTATTGTGAGAATCTTTTGAGACATAGTAATCTCTGATTATATCTCTGGCTTCATCAATCGTAATGTCACCTTCAATATGTTTAGCCGCCGTCTGTTTGAGATAGTCGGAGACTTTCAGACCATCCACATCTTGCAAGCCAATAGCTGTCCGCCAGTCAGATGCCTTCTGCCGTGTATGTGGTTCTTTTGCCCGCTCGTAAGCCTCAAAGTCCAAGTAGCCCTCTTGTTGTATGTTTTTCTTGCTCATAGTTGTAAAAATAACCTTTTATTTTTAATTAGGCAAAGAACATTCTAAGTTTTTCGATATTGCTGTACATGTCCGTTCCATACCTCATTGTTGTTGTTGGCATAGCTTGGGTTTTGAACAAACACGCCGATGACGTTAACGGAATGTCTGGCTGAGGCATTGGCCGTCTTTGGTCTCAGCGACGTGCCTGATGACCCTGCACGGATTGCCGACAGCCACTACGCCGTCGGGTATATCATGGGTGACAACAGAGCCGGCACCGATGGTCGTATTGCTACCAATAGTCACGCCAGGCAGCACTGTGACATTACCACCGAACCAGACATTGTCACCCACATGAATAGGTTCTGAACGCTCCAACGACTGGTTGCGTCGCTCCACGTCGATAGGATGGATAGCCGTATAGAAACTGCAATTGGGCCCGATGAAGACATGGTCGCCAAACGTCACCTCCGCCTCATCGAGCACCGTGAAATTGAAGTTGGCAAAGAAATGCTTGCCAACCTTGATGTTACAGCCATAGTCGCAGTACATTGGCGTGATGACAAGCAAATCCTCGCCTGCCGCGCCAAAGAACTTGGCGATGCGACGGTTGCGCGCGTCAATATCGCTTTGCGGCATCTGGTTGATTTCAAAGTTTTCCTGCTGAGAGCGGCGAAGGAACTTAATCAGCTCCGGGTCGTTGGCCTGATACCATTCGCCACTCATCATCTGTTGAAAAATGCTTGAATTCTTCATTACATCATATTCTTTAGTACGGTTACGGCCTCTGCCACGCTGGGCACATTGGTGATACGAATAAGACGGTGACCATGCGTGTCACGGAAGTTGCAGCGTCTTGGGTTGCTCATCACATAGTTGATGATGCGGTCGAAAGCCTTGCTCTTATAGAACGCCGAGTCCTGGTTGGACACAAACTGCATGTTCATCGCCCCCTGCTTGAGGATGATCTTCTCGCAACCCAGTAGCTTGCCGAGGTGGCGAAGCAGCACTACACGCATCAACTCCTCTCCCTGCGGTGGTACTGGACCAAAACGGTCGATGAGCCGCTGGCGATAAGCCTGCAGATCCTCCTCGCGCTCAATGTTGTCGAGTTCCCGATAGAGTAGCATACGTTCAGCGCTGCCAGGCACATAGGAGTCGGGAAAGAACATTTCCAGATCGCTCTCAATGGAACAGTCGTCGACGAAGTCTGCACCCGACACCTCGCGGCCCTGCTTGATATCATCCTCATACAAGTCGCTGAACTCATCGTTTTTCAGCTCGGTCACAGCCTGACTCAGGATCTTCTGATAGGTCTCATAGCCCAGGTCCTCCATGAAGCCACTCTGCTCAGCACCCAACAGGTTACCCGCACCACGAATGTCGAGGTCCTGCATGGCGAGATTGAAGCCGCTGCCCAGGTCAGAGAAGGTCTCCAGGGCCTCCAACCGCTGGCGTGCCTCAGGCGTGAGCGCACTGCGGGGCGGTGCAAGCAGGTAGCAGAATGCCTTGCGGTTGCTGCGTCCCACGCGGCCTCGCATCTGATGAAGGTCGGACAAACCAAAGTGATGGGCATCGTTGATGATGATGGTGTTGGCATTGGGTATATCCACACCATTCTCCACGATGGTCGTTGAGAGCAATACGTCGTAGTCGTAATTAATGAAGCCCATGATGATCTTCTCCAGCTCCTCCGGATTCATCTGTCCGTGCCCGATGGCCACCCGGCAGTCGGGTACGTACTTGTGAATGAGCTCGGCTATGTGCGGCAGGCTCGAGATACGGTCGTTGACAAAGTACACCTGTCCTCCACGGCTCATCTCGAAGTTGATGGCGTCGGCAATGACCTCATGGCCAAACGTACACAGTTCGGTATGGATGGGATAACGGTTGGGTGGCGGTGTGCGCATGATGCTCATGTCGCGGGCTCCCATCAATGAGAACTGCAGGGTGCGCGGAATAGGCGTGGCCGACATGGTGAGCGTGTCTACATTGGTCTTGAGTTTGCGCAACTTCTCCTTTGTGGAAACGCCGAATTTCTGTTCCTCATCAATGATGAGCAGTCCCAGGTCGTGCCACTTCACGGTCTTGCTGATGAGCTTGTGTGTACCGATGAGAATGTCGATGCGGCCGTTGACCAAATCGTCGAGCACCTGCCGAGTCTGCTTTGCGGTACGTGCCCGTGAGAGATAGTCCACACGCACGGGGAAGTCGGCAAGTCGCTTGCGGAAGGTCTGAAAATGCTGATAAGCCAGCACCGTGGTGGGCACGAGCACTGCCGTCTGCTTGCCATCACAAGCCGCCTTGAAGGCCGCACGTATGGCCACCTCAGTCTTTCCGAAGCCCACGTCACCGCAGATGAGACGATCCATAGGCACAGCGCGCTCCATGTCGGCTTTCACATCCTGCGTAGCCTTCAGCTGGTCGGGCGTGTCCTCATAGAGGAAGCTGGCCTCCAGCTCGTGCTGCATGAAATTGTCGGGCGAGAAGGCAAAGCCTTTCTCATGGCGTCGCTTGGCATAGAGCTTAATGAGGTCGCGGGCAATGTCCTTAATCTTCGTCTTTGTCCGCTCCTTGAGCCGCTCCCATGCGCCCGTGCCTAGGGTGCTGAGCTTAGGTGGCTCGCCGGTATCGGACCGACGGTACTTGGAGATCTTATAGAGCGAGTGGATGGACACATCGACCTTGTCATTGTGCTGGTAGATGATGCGTATCACCTCCTGCGTGCCACCGCCCACGGCCGGCACTTTAATCAGGCCACCAAATTTTCCGATACCGAAATCAACGTGCACGATATAGTCACCCGGCTGCATCTCCTGCAGCTCCTTCATGGTGATGGCGACCTTACCCGACCGTGCTTTGTCGGTCTTGATGCTATACTTATGGAACCGGTCGAAGATTTGGTGGTCGGTGAAGCAACATATCTTTGCATCGTCATCGATGAAACCCTCGTGCACGGTGCGGTCAACGGGAATGAAAGGCACTGCGTCGTGCGACGGCTGTGCATCTCTGTCACCATCCATCTCGTTGAAGATGTCGCGCAGACGCTGTTGTTGCTTGACACTGTTGGCAAGGATATAGATTTTGTATCCCTGCAAAAGGAAGTCGGAGAGCGATTGTCGCAGCAGTTCAAAGTTCTTGTGAAACAACGGCTGTGGCTTGGTATGGAAAGTGATGGTCGCCTCTGTTTCGTTTGCCCGAAGCGAGGGCAACTGCCGGTAAGCGTCACCGCTTTTGCCGAGACAGGCCCATTGCAAGCGACAGATCCCATCAGCAAACAGCGTAGGCTTGCACAGCACCGACTCGCGGCTCATGTCCTCTCTGATTTGCTGTTGCTCCAGTTCGGTGGCACCCTCCAGACGCTCGGTCAAAGCCTGTGATGAGAAGCCTTCGTTATAGATGCGCTCAATGATGTCAGTAATGTAGTGATAGTCTTTCATCACGACCAGCGTGTCATCGGGAAGGAAGCTCATGAACGGCACCTTCTCCTCTGACAGGCGTGCCAGCTCCGGCACAATCTCCACGCTGCTCTTACGGTCCTTCGACAACTGGTCCTCGACCGTAAAGGTACGTATAGTGTCTATCTCATCTCCGAAGAAGTCAATACGATAAGGCAGTTCACTACTATAGGAAAAGACGTCGACGATGCTGCCTCGCATGGCAAACTGTCCTGGTTCGTAGACATAGTCCACCTCTTTGAAGCCGATGTCGAGCAGGCGACGCGAGAGTACCGTCATCTCAATGGTCTGCGACGTACGCAGCGTGATGCGCCGGTCGTCCAAATGACGCTGGGCGACTACCAGCTCGGCCAACGCCTCCGGATAAGTGACGATGGCACAGGCTTGTGCCCTACCCTGCGCGTTTTGAGCATCGTCACGTGCCGCAAGCCAGGTGAGCACCTCCGTGCGGGCAATCTCGTTGGCAGCGTCTCGCTGCCCGTATTTCACTGCACGCCGATAACTCGAAGGAAAGAACAGCACCTTGCCGTCTTCTGTCGTTGCCGACTGCTTCACGCCCTTAAGTGAGGAGGAATGTGCGTCGTCAGTCAGTGCATCAGCATTGAGGTCCTGCGCGGGAGCAAGGTCGTTGTAGAAATAGCCGGCCTCGTCAGCGTCATCGAGCACGAACAGCACCGTGCGATGCTGCATCTTGCGCATGACCGACGCAAAGAGCATTGGCACCGAGGAAGCCACAAGGCCCTGAAGGAACACTCGTCTAACGGAGCGATCCCCCAGGGTCTTCAACAGAGCGCCAGCCTGAGGCAGACGCCCGTAAAAAGTCTGTAAATCGTTAAATGTCATTCTAATTGTTTTCCGGCAAGCGCGGATACTTCTTGAACCATCCGTCGAGGCGCAGGCGCATCACGCCAAACAGGGCCTCGCTGAAGATGCCACCGCTCATCTTGCTGGTACCTTCTCGGCGGTTGACAAACACCACCGACACTTCCTTAATCTTGAAGCCTATCTTATAGGCCGTATATTTCATCTCTATCTGGAAGGCATAGCCCTTGAAGCGGATCTTGTCTAAATCAATGGTCTGCAACACACGGCGACGATAGCAGACAAAGCCGGCAGTGGTGTCGTGAACACTGATGCCCGTGACGAAGCGCACATACTGCGAGGCAAAATAGCTCATCAGCACACGTCCCATCGGCCAGTTGACCACATTGACGCCCTGTATATAGCGGGAACCGACAGACACGTCGGCACCCTCATCGTGACAGGCCGCATAGAGCCGGGGCAGGTCGTGAGGGTTGTGACTGAAGTCAGCGTCCATCTCAAAGATGTACTCATAGTCGTGCTCAAGGGCCCACTTGAAGCCGGTAATATAAGCAGTACCCAGTCCCTGCTTGCCACTGCGCTCTATCAGGAAGAGACGGTCGGCAAACTCGTCGTGCTGCAACCGCTTTACGATATTGGCAGTACCATCGGGACTTCCGTCGTCAATAACAAGAATATGGAAGCATTTCTCCAAGCCGAACACGGCACGGATGATATTCTCCATGTTCTCTTTCTCATTATACGTAGGGATAATAACTATCGAATCACTCGTATGCATAATCAGGTATTTCTTGTTAAATGCAAAGGTAAGAAAAAAAGCAGATACTTTTGCTACTGTATCTGCTTTTTTATCTATTCACTTGAAAAGTTTAGAGGATTTTACAAGTTTGTCACCATTATAGAATTTCAGAATATATACACCAGAAGGCATATTTATGGTTTCGCCAAGTCCTTGCATCGTTTTAAGGTAAAGTCCTCCTGTATTATAGACTTTTATAGAAGTCATGTTCTCCTTTATTTCCGGGTTAATAAGTTTTGTTTCTGTAGAGTCTATTGGAGGTAATTCGATCGTATATGTATCGCTTCCATATTCATTCTCTGCTTTTATATCAATCCAAGCATAATAATGAGAAGATATATTATCGAAATTAAAATGAGCCAAATATGGTTCTCTAACGAATTGACTTCTTAATAACGAACTGTATTCTTCCTCTAAGGAAACATAAAGGCCCCCAGCTCCTTGATAATCCACTTTACAATTAACATTATATGAAGCATTTTCTTCGTGTGCCCGATTGGCACCTCCATTTAAATGAGAGGTGCGTCGTCAATGCCAAACAATAATGTCTAGCAGTTATTGGTCATCATTGCGGACATAGCCCTGATACTCCGGAACAAGGGACGACATAACGGCCTTGTAGCTCTCGTCCTTGAGGTAATCGATGTTGTCGCGCCCCTTGCCAATCGGTTTGATGGGCTCATGTATGGTGAGTTTGAGCGGGTGCCAATTGACCCAATGCCAGTCCTTCATGCGCGGCATGATGTCGAACGAGCCATTGATGGTCAGCGGACAGACGGGCAGCTGCAATTCATCGGCCAGCATGAACGGACCACGACGGAAGAAGCCCATATGGCCGGTAAACGTGCGGGCTCCTTCAGGAAAGACCACCACCGACATACCTTCCTTCAGAATCTCACGTGCCTGCTCATAGGTCTTGCGTATCTTGGAAGGCCCACGCTTGTCAACAAAAATCTGATGGGAACAGCGGCAAGCTACGCCGACAATGGGAATGGCACCCAACTCGCGCTTCATCATCCATTTGAAGTTGCGGTTGAGGAACCCATATATCAGGAATATATCGAAAGCCCCCTGATGATTGGCCACAAAAACGTAACTCTGCTTTGGGTCGAGATGCTCGCGTCCCTCCACCTTCACAGGCAACAGTAACAGTCTTACCGTGAGCCATGACCACAAATGACCGGGATAATAACCCCAGAAATGGCCATTGCCCAAGACACTGCCTATGGCACAGGCTGAGCCAAGCACGATGGTATAGACCAGGAAGATAGGAATAAAGATGAACAGTTCGTAAAGGCGATAGAGATACTTCATGTCAATAGGATATTGGGAGTAATGTGAGTTGTTGTTGCTGCAAGGATGTTAATGAAATGGTTGATGACAATCAGGGTTACCGCGGTGCCGTACTACGTCGCAGGGTGATGACGGCAATCTCCGGCGAGATGCCAAAGCGGAAAGGTATCAGTCCGCCAATACCCGACGTGACATAAAGATACTGCCGGCCCTTGCGGTAGAGACCGTAATCCTCGCGATAGGCGATTTGCGTGGCACGCAGTCCAAATACCGACAGTTGTCCGCCATGGGTGTGGCCACTCAAGGTCAGCCGTGCCCTTGCATCACGACGTATATGCTCATCCCACCCTTTGGGATTGTGCTGCAATACGATGGCAAAGGCCTTGCTGCCCACGCCCTGCATGGCACGAGGCAGGTTGGCACTATCAGGCAGTTCAAGGTTCTGCTCTCCTACGATCACTAAGGAGTCGTTGCCACGGCGGATCACCTCGTGCGCATTGTTGAGCAGACGCCAGCCACAACGCTGCTCCAGTCGGATGGTGCTGCGGCAGTTGGACTGCTTTTGGGCCGAAGGCACTTTCACGTATTCCGCATAGTCATGATTGCCAAGCACGGAGACGACGCCATCGCGAGCCTGCAACCGCCGAAGGATTGGCACTACAGGCTTGATCTCCCGTGGCCGGATATTCTGCAAGTCGCCCGTGAAGGCTATGAGGTCTGGATGTTGTGCGTTGATACTGTCGATGTCTCGCACCAGCAGATGGCGCAGCGAACCCGTAAAGGTTCCTACATGCGCGTCCGAGAAGTGGACGATGCGATAGCCGTTGAAAGCTGGCGGCAGGTCGTCGAACGTAACGGTGATATGCTTCACCTTCAACACCCGGAACCCGCGTGTGCTGCCGTAGCCAATCATAAACAGTGAGATGACAATGATTACCGTAGCCACCGGCGTGCCCCAGTTGCGATGGGAGTGTGTGATATAATGACGGGTAAGACGGCCCAACACGGAGAACAGACTGAACACAGCCTTGGGATAGACCACGATGCCTACCAGCAGCATGTAGAGGTTGACCCACCGCAGGTCGTCGGGCACAAAGTTACGGATCGTGCCCAGTGCAATGGTGTAGACCAGCATTCCCATGCTCGGCAACCACCACAGCAACCGCTTCCACCAACGATAACCGTGGTGGTGACGCCAATAATGCATGTCGATATAGAGATCGCTCAGCATAATGGCTAAGATGATGGGTATCATGATTCGTGCTACCATGATGTTGTCTTTACCTCATTACGATGTGATGTCTTTACCCGTTATCCATTGGCCAGACTCGTCTGCAGGAAACGCCGCATGAGCGTCAATGGCAGTCCACGCCGCCGAGCGTAGTCGCGCAACTGGTCCTCACCAATCTTTCCGATGCCGAAGTAGTAGGCTTTGGGATGGGCGAAGATGAGTCCCGACACCGAGGCCTTGGGATGCATCATGCCGCTCTCAGTGAGGCGAATGCCGATGCGACTCATGTCGATGAGGTCGTTGAGGAGGAAATTGATGCTCATGTCGGGTATCGAGGGATAGCCCACGGCAGGTCTGATGCCCTGATAGTGGGCATTGAGCATATCGTCGATGGATACCTGCTCGTCTTTGGCATAGCCCCAGTACTGCCGCCGAATGTCCTTGTGCATATACTCCGCCGTTGCCTCTGCCAGACGCTCGGCAAGCGTGAGGGCCAGCATGTGGCGATAGACATCATCGTCATACTCACGCTCGATATCGCCGTCAATGGTTGTGGCAAACACGCCCAGCCTATCGGCTATGCCCGATGACTTTGGACGCAGGAAGTCGGCCAGACACACACTGGGTTTGGGATGTTCACTGAGTCTTTCAAGGGGGCGTTGTTGTCGGAGCATGGGCAGACGACGTCCGTCGGTCAGGACAATATCGTCGCCGTCGCCATTGGCGTCGAACAGCTCAAACACTCCATGCGTATGGTAACGGCCTTGCCAACTGTCGAGCATCGCCTCAGCGTCAGCACGCAGGCGGTCGCGCTCGGCACTGTCTTTGCCGTTCATGCTCCACCCATGAAAGAAGTAAACCCAACTGATATAGGGTCTAATGTCATTGATGTCGTAGTGTATTACCATTTTCTTCTATCAACAGCGAAACCTCACCGCCTCGCCAATATAATCCTCATCCATCTTTCCCTCGTGGTAGACAGTGTGGCCATTACAGATGGTGCGCACCACCTGCCAGTCAAAGCGTTGACCCACCAACGGGCTCCAACCGCATTTCGACTGTATGTCGCTTTGGGCAAGCACCCATGGTCTGCGCCTGACGATGGTCACGTCGGCCTTATAGCCTTTGCGCAGGAAGCCACGGTCCTTGACCTCAAACAAACGGGCTGGATTGTGGCACATGAGCTGCACCATGCGTTCCATGGACAGCACGCCACGGTCGACCAGCCCGAGCATGGCGACCAACGAGAACTGCACCATGGGCATGCCCGACGCAGCCCGCCGGCAACCGCCCTGCTTGTCACTCAAGAGATGTGGAGCATGGTCGGTACCGATGCACGTGATGCGCCCGTCGGTAAGGGCACGGCGCAGGGCACGACGATGGCTCACTGCCTTGACGGCAGGATTGCACTTGATAAGCGCACCCAGTCGGTCGTAGTCGTCGCTGCAGAACAGCAGATGGCTGATGACAGCCTCACCGGTGATCAGCGGGAAGGCCCCGTCCGTGAAGTGCGTATTAGATTCGAGCAAAGCCAGTTCCTGTTGTGTGGAGATATGGGCGATGTGCAGTCTCGTGCCATAGCGCTTGGCCAGTTCAACGGCAAGGCTGCTGCTGGCCATGCAGGCTCTGACCGACCGGATGAGCGGATGAAGCCTCACCGCAGGATCCTCACCGTAACGTGCCACCATGCGTGCCATGTTACGGTTGATGATGCTGCTGTCTTCGCAATGCGTCATCAGCGGCAGCCGAAGGTCAGCACAGGTCTCAAACACAGCGTCGAGCGCCGTCTCTCCCTCCACGAGCATGCCACCCGTTGACGCACCCATAAACAACTTGATACCGGGGATGAGCGTCCGGTCGATATCCTTAAAGGTGGCGGCATTGCGATTGGTGGCCCCATAGAAGAAGCTGTAGTTGACGTGGCTGGTACGCGCTGCCCTGTCCATCTTGTCGACCAATGCCTCCGGCGTGGTGGTAGACGGATTGGTATTGGGCATCTCAAAGTAGGTGGTCACCCCACCCCATGCCGCGGCACGCGACTCGCTCTCGATGTCGGCCTTCTGTGTCATGCCAGGCTCTCTGAAATGGACGTGCTCGTCGATGATACCGGGGAGTACAAAGCACCCCGTGGCATCTACATGATTATCGTAGTTGCCACGGGGTACTTCCTTTCCCGTCACCACCTGCTCTATCCGGTCATCGTCGATGATGAGCGATGCGCTACTGACGCGACCTTCATTGACTATCTTACCATTCTCAATGATTGTTCTCATCGCTGATTATTTGGTTTATCATTGTCAAGCCTGTGACGGCTCCAGTCTTCCTTTCTGTGCTGCGGCTGGGCCAGCCGTCTGGTTGCCGTGATATCACGGCAACCAGTGTATGTCATCTTGCCATCTCGTTGGGCGTGGGTCCATCCTGCGGAGGCATTGGCGCCACTCCTTGTTGTGACCCCATTCCGGCAGGCATCTTCGTGCCGTTCATGATGTTCTGGTTCTCCTGCGCGGCCTCGTAGTATTCCTTCACCTGTGGGTCGTTCTTGAACTTATCGGTGGCCTTACTCATAATATCCTCGACCCAGGCATCGAGCATCGGCACCTGATAACGGTTCATGCAGACGGTAATGAAGACATAGGGACCGAGCACGTTGTCGAAGTTGTCAGTCACAAACGACGTCACAAGCTTGTCTATCCGGTCATTGATGCGTGCATCCTCAGCCGCGAGCTGTGCGTTGACCACATTCATATTTCTGCCATTCATGATGGCCTGGTCGTGCTTGTGCACGAGGTCTGCGCTCTGACCGAGCAACTGATTGAACTTTACGCGGAACTTGCTCAGCTTGTCGTTGAGCGGTGTTCCCGACACCGTCTCCTGCGTATTATCAATCTTTACATCTATATCGCCACTCTCCAGCACCACCGGCAGACTGTTGTTGTCGTCGAGAATGATGTTGGCCACCCTGACGGAGTCCATCGTTCCTGCGAACTCAAACTGGCCGTGCACCACGTCACAAGAATCCAAGTTTCTCAAGGACGTGTCTTTCAATACCTTCAGGTACAGCTTCTGCCCATCCAGACCCGACACACTCGTCGTGCCCGTGATATGGAAAGTATTGGCGCAAGACGTCAGGGCTAAAAGACTTACAATGGCGTATAATACTTTATTCATATAATGCGTTCTTACTTTGTAAAGCAAAGATAATACGTATTCGTGAGGGGATAAAATAAATTTATCCTATTTAAAGGTATTGTCTACTCTTTTATATTTTTTTTGGATAGTTCATGGTCTATACGATGTGCGGTATAAACCTCCAGTATGGCCGCAATGAGCAGCAGCACCACCCATTTGTTATATAATATAGAAATGTAAGTTTCCTGGTTGGCAAACAACTCTCTGAAGAAGCTGTGTCCCGCATTGGCGTAGGCTGTGTCGGCCATGACAATGCCGGCCACTACAAACAGGATGTCGGCCAGATTCATGATACGCTTAAGCCGGCGCACCGTGAGTTCCTTACCCTCATAGACCTGGAGCAGCTGCATAGTGGCGAAAAGCACTGCGCCAGCCAGAAATACCCAGCACATCACGAGTTGCTGAACCATAAACACGAAGCAGCCCACGCCGATGACCATCAGCACGCCGCCTATAATGAAAAGGATGGATTGAATCTTACTGAGCTGTCTCATCTGATGCTATATCTTCTACATTCTTGTCTTGTGAATTCTCAGGCTTGTCGGTACTCAGCACAAAGATGTCCTCGTCATCGGCCTGCATAAAATAGCGCTCACGGGCAATGCGCTCTATGGTGCGCGGGTCCTTGCGCAGGGCACGAAGCTCTGCCGTGGCACGGTCATTCTGCTGTTCATACTTCTTGATTTCGGCCTTGAGCTGGCTGATATGCAAGTCGTACTTCACTCGCTGCAGAAAACTGTTCTCATCGACAAAGCCTACCAGCACCACACCAATAATGACAGTGATGAGGTACTTGTAATGGGCAATAATGCCCAAGACGTTCAACAGTTTATTACTCATTTCAATTGGACTTTCAATTAGACTACCGATTGTATTGTCTTGCAAAGTTAAACCATTTCAAGCAGAAAAACAAAAGAAAACAACATAATTGTTTTGCCCTTCAGCCTTTTTGAGTTATCTTTGCAAACAATAATTATCAGACCATAATGGACAACAAGGACAATTATATTGTTTCGGCAAGGAAGTATCGTCCGAAGACCTTTGCATCGGTAGTGGGCCAGGAAGCGCTCACCACGACGCTGCGCAATGCCGTAAAGAGCCGCAAGCTGGCGCATGCCTATCTCTTCTGCGGTCCCCGTGGCGTGGGCAAGACGACGTGCGCACGTATCTTCGCCAAAGCCATCAACTGTGAGCACCCCACCGACGATGGCGAGGCCTGCAACGAATGCAACAGCTGCAAGGCATTCAACGAGGGACGCTCGATGAACATCTTCGAGCTCGACGCCGCCAGCAACAACTCAGTGGAGAACATCAAGTCGCTCATGGAGCAGACTCAGATACCACCGCAGACCGGACGCTACAAGGTGTTCATCATCGACGAGGTGCACATGCTGTCAACAGCCGCCTTCAATGCTTTCCTCAAGACGCTTGAGGAACCGCCACAGTACGTCATCTTCATCCTCGCCACTACCGAGAAGAACAAGATTCTGCCCACCATTCTCTCACGCTGTCAGATCTTCGACTTCGAGCGCATGACCGTGCCCAAGATCATCAACCACCTGGAGATGGTGGCAAAGCGCGAGGGCATCACCTATGAGGAGGAGGCGCTCAACGTCATCGCGGAGAAAGCCGATGGCGGCATGCGCGACGCACTGTCTATCTTTGACCAGGTGACGAGCTTCTGCCAAGGGCACATTACTTACCAGAAGGTGCTGCAGGACCTTAACGTCCTTGATGCCGACAACTACTTCAAGATCGTAGACCTGGCACTGACCAATAAGGTGAGCGACATCATGGTGCTGCTCGACAGCATCATTGCCCGCGGCTTCGACGGATCCAATATCATCAATGGGCTGGCCGTACACGTGCGCAACGTGATGATGGCCAAGAACCCAGAGACGCTACCCCTGCTCGAGGTGAGCGACCAGCAACGCCAACGCTATGAACAGCAGGCCAAGACCGCCCCACTGCCTTTCCTCTATAAGACACTGCGCATTCTCAATGAGTGCGACGTCAACTACCGCCAAAGCAGCAACAAGCGGTTGCTGGTGGAGCTGACGCTCATCAGGGTGGCCCAAATCACGCAGCCCGAAGATGCCGACGATGCAGGCGCGGGGCGTAGCCCCATGAGACTGAAATCCCTGTTCAAGCATCAGAATGTCATCCAGCCAAATAAACCGGCTATGCAGGTGGCCGGGGCTGGAGCAAGACTGGCCAGATCGTCTGAATCAGTGCACGCACAGCATGCGCAGAACGACCGCCAAGAAGAGAATAGCCCCGCCAACATACCCTCTACAGCACCAGCCCCCAGTCAGCCCGCCATGCAGGCAACCGCCTCACAAAACGCGCCTTCGGCAACTCCACACACAGGACGCGTGCGATTCGCCATCAAAGACATCGGACCAACCTTCGCCTCATTGCGAAAGCAGAAACAAGAACATTCCTACGCCGACGCCATACAGGTGGACGAGAAAGAGGTGGAAAAGGAAAAGGTGGAGAAACCGGAAGAGAAATTTTCTGACGGCGATCTCATGCAGCAATGGATACTGATGTGCAACCGCATGCCCCAACGCTATGTGGGACTGGCAGCACGACTGAAAAACCTCGTGCCGCACATCACAGACTATCCCAACTTCGAAGTGGTGGTCGACAACCAGCTCATCCTCGACCAGATCATGGGCATCAGAAAGAATATTCGTGCCACCATGCGCCTTAAGCTGCGCAACACGAAGATTGAGTTCATGCCCAGATTGGCCCAACAGGACGAGACCAAGCGTGCGCTTACCCGCACAGAGCTCTTCCATGCGCTGTGTGAACAGAACAAGGACATCGACCGATTGCGCAAGGAACTGGGACTGGAACTGGTATAGAAAAGAGGAGTCCAGAAGTATAGAAGTCCGGAAGTCCTGTCATTACGTTGGCAATACCTAATTGTCAGATACTTTTGCAAATGACAGTTTTTCCGGGCTTTCGCACTTCTGGACTTTTAAGTTCCTGAGCAATCTCAGCATGGAATTTAATACAGTATATCAGTTGTCAGCCAGCAGTTTCTTGATCGACTGCTTCTCGCCCACCACCCAGATGATGTCACCAGGTCGGAACTTTCTTGTCGCACTGATCATTGTCAAGGCATGCTGACCGGCTTCTACCCCTACGAGCATACAGTTGTAATAGTCACGTATGCCACTGTCACCCAACGACTTTCCTATAAGTGGGCTGTCAGCTGACAGCTGCAGCTTCTGCAAATGCATCTCACGGTCCTCAATATGGGGGTCCATGGGCATCACATTGTTCTTCACCGTCTGTCCAAATGCCTGCAGCTGGTCGTCGTTGCCGATGGCCTGCAGACGGTCGCCGGGAAAGATGATGTCGTCGCCTCCGGGGATGTTGATGCGCTGGTGGCCACGCAGGATGCTACTGATATGTACGCCAAAGCGCGACGACAGACGCAGTTGACGGAGGCTCTGACCCGCCCACTTGGAGTCTTCGGGGATGTCGACATCGGAGACGTGAATATCCCGGTCGATCAACTTGTCCTCAAAGAGCGGACGACGCTGTCCGGTCACCTGAGCGGCGATGTCACGCGAATGCAGGTTCTGTATGAACCGGCGCTCCAACCGTATGGAACGATGCTTGAGATTACGCGACAGAGCCATCAGCACAATCAACACGACCGCCAGCGTGATGACGAGCGCATTGGCAAAACGGGCAAGATAATTGCAGATGTAGAAAAGGATGAAGGCAGCAATGGTGACACGTACCAACACCGTGAAGATGAGTGGCAGGCGGTTGAGACGGCTCTCTGTCCACAACTCACGAAACTCGTCGCTGTGGTTGTTTTTCATCACCAAAGCCCGCATGAATGGGGAAATGAAGAACAACGTGAGAAGTCCCGTCACGCCATTGGCCCACCAGTGCGGCAGGAGATGTCGCGTAAACTGTAACACAAACGTGAGCATGACCGCCGTGACGGCAATGCACAGGATAGTGTAAATCAAAGTATTGACCGCCATCTTGCGCAACAGTTTGTGCCACAGGCCCTGTTCCTTGACCGTTGTCTGATGAGCCGTACCCAGGTGGTTGAGCCGGCGCACCCACCGCCTCGGCAGCACCCGTTCGAGCGTGTTGTAAGCAGGCGAGGCCGCACGTATCATATAAGGTGTCAGGAAGGTGGTCACCACACTCACTGCCACAATCACAGGATAGATGAAATCGCTGATGACATGAAGAGACAAGCCCAAAGAGGCAATGATGAAAGCAAACTCACCTACCTGCGCCATAGAGAAGCCACAACGCATGGCCGTCTTCAGTGGCTGACCACTGAGCATGAAGCCAAACGTGCCAAAGATGGCCTGACCAAGCACAATGGTCACCACGAGAGCCACGATAGGTCCGGCGTATTTGACAAGCACCTCGGGATCAACAAGCATGCCTACAGACACGAAGAAGATGGCACCAAAGAGGTTCTTGACGGGAAGCACCAGACGCTCGATGTGCTCCACCTCAATGGTTTCTGCCAAAATACTGCCCATAACAAAGGCTCCGAACGCCGAGCTGAAACCTACCGCCGTGGAAATCCACGCCATGGCACAGCACAGGCCCAGCGATACGATGACCAGCGTCTCGTCGGTCATGAGCTTGCGCGTCACTCTGAGGAACGTAGGCACCACGTAAAGGCCGACAACAAACCACAGCACCAGGAAGAAGCCTATCTTCAGCAATGACTCTATCATCTGCCCACCATCGGGATTGTTGCCGCTGGCAACGGCCGACAGCATCACCATCATCACAATGGCCAGGATATCCTCCAGAATGAGCACGCTCATCACCAGTCCGGCAAAGCGCTGTTGCCGCAAGCCCATATCGTCGAAGGCCTTATAGATGATGGTAGTCGACGACATGGCCAGCATGCCGCCGAGGAAGATGCAGTCCATGCGTTCCCAATCGAAGGCATGCCCCACTATCATGCCGAGCATCGCCATTGAGAAGACGATGCTCACGGCGGCAATGACAGGCGCCATGCCCATTTTCAGAATCTTTTTAAACGAGAAGTCAAGCCCCAGAGAGAACAGCAGGAACATCACGCCAATGTCAGCCCAAGTCTGGATGTCGGCCTTGTCGATGACCGACATGGTAAGAGGCATGTGGGGTGACACCACGAAGCCGGCCACGATGTAGCCAAGCACAAGGGGCTGGTTGAGTTTCTTGAAAAGCAAGGTCACCACGCTGGCCACAATAAGGATCAGCGCAAGGTCCTTGATAAGGTCGGGAAGTTCTGCCATCTAACTGCAATTAATAGAAAGGGAAGTGTAAACAAAAAAGTGCAGGTCATGCCTTGCTTTAAGGAAAAGAAGAAGGGGAAGGCGTATCAAAATTGGAG
>Ga0256406_1001909_pt1 | contig 31662 bp, 26 predicted proteins | sample RumenRJG_03DNA_FD_185986 | JGI IMG/M metagenome (GOLD analysis project Ga0256406, IMG submission 185986) | Bovine rumen microbial communities from Lethbridge, Alberta, Canada - RJG_03 | ecosystem: Host-associated > Mammals > Digestive system > Stomach > Rumen | place: Canada: Alberta | collected... | reverse complement strand
ATGCAAGTACCCGGCAGGTCGTCGTGGAACTGATTCCATATCATTCGTCGCCAGCTGTCAGTAAGGTCAGACAGTGGATAGGCAGTAGTTCCGAGATACTCAGCTACGACGGAAGCTCTTTCTGCCGCATCGCCGAGATGCTCGTTCTCGCGGTTATAGAGTTTCATAGCAGCCTGCGAAGTGTAACATCCCGTTCCATGAACATCCATCGTCATTTCGCCGTCGGCCACCGGTAGCTCCGGATGCTTGTCGAAGGGCAGAAAGTCCTTATAGAGTTGGTCGCTGGTGGCACTGACAATCTGAATGGGGCCCTTTCCCCGGATGCCCTTTTCCACTGATCTCACAGAAGCAATCGTTGGTGATCCACCTGTGTCGCCTGTACCATAATAGCGGTAAACCATGTTGAGCGGGCTCTCGGCAATCTCCTTCTTGAGCAGGTCGCTGTTGGAGAGGTCCTCGTCGTTGAAGCGCCGTCCGTAGTCGAATCCGTGGGTCATCATGATGCGGCTGCCGTCGATACCCTGCCAGAGTCCGATGGTGAAGGGATACTTGCGCCCGTCCTCATAGAAAGGATTAGTGCGCCATCCCAATTTCTGGGTGGAGAATCCGATAAGACCGCAGTGAGCGGCAAGGGTGGGGAGGTCGTAGCCGAAGCCGAAACAGTCGGGAAGGAAGATGTCAGTGCCCTCTTTACCGAACTCCTGCCGGTAGTAGGTCTGTCCGAGGAGCACGTTTCTAAGCCAGGACTCAGGCGAGCATATCACCGTCTCGTTGGCATCCCAGGAACTTCCGGCCAGATGCCAGCGTCCGTTGAGTACATACTTCTTAACTTCTTCGTACTCACGTGGATAGTACTCTTTCATCCACCAGTACTTTATGCCGCCCTCGAAGTTGAAGATGTAGTCGGGATAAGTCTTCAACAGGTAAAGGTTTTGCGTCATAGTTTTCCAGACATAGTCACGGATGGTGGTCTGCACATCCCAGTTCCATTGCGTGTCCAGGTGAGCGTCGGCCACGAGGTAGGCCTTCATGGTTTTTTTACTCGTGGTCTGGGCACATGCCGACAAAGCCAATGCAGCAGCCATGAGTGTGATCGCGGTTTTTCTCATTTTGTTTTAGTTTATGGTTGGTTTATGTTGTTAAGTTGTTCCGTTGGTTTCGTTGGATGTATCGTTTCAGATAGCAGTCTGTCAACATCAGCGCAAAAGTACAGATTATCTTCGTAATATTCAAAGGAACTTGACGGTATTTTCAGATATCCTTGAATTTTCTTCCGTAGGCTTTGTTCAACACAGTTCCCTCATCCTGCAAAATCCTCAAGTCTCAGAGGTTGTGTCCTATTGCATGGCTCACTATACTTTGGACAGGAGCTACCTCAAGGCTGGCGGCGGCCAATAAATGTTTCCCATGTCCGATGGCTAAATGGCAATGGTAAAACGGTCGTCAGCCAAGTGTTTGACGTTCGTTTGACCATGTGAATTTACACAATTTGCGATACTCATGTTTTCTATGACTTTGCCTCCGCAATGATTCTTCTGAAACTTGAGCCAGTAATAGGAACTACTCATGTAGAAGAGATTAAAGACCTTCTATGGAGTCGATTCTTGTGGGCTATTGTCAGTCTCTTTTGCGCGAGAGCCTTCTTGGCTATTAGGCAGAGAGTGTTGTGCAGGAGGCGCATTGTTCAGCTGTGTCTTGAGCTTCTCTTTGCATCCGGCTATCATGTGGCGTATCTGCGCTTTGCGCTGGTTGCTGTCGGGGAGTTGGTATTTTTCATAGAGAGGCAGAGCTGATTCGAAACAGGGAAGAGCATACTGCCAGTCGTGCAGAAAGGTATGGCACATACCCAGTCGATAGTAGGTAGCCGCTTTCTCGTTGTCGAAGCACACGGAGAGCATCTGTTCATAGTAGGGAATAGCCTTGGCGTACTCACTGAGTTGAAAATGGCTCTCGGCATTCGTATAGTAGTAGACTGCCCGTTCGTGTGGCGCATAAGCTGCGAGACTGGGAATCACAGAGTCGAGGATGGTACAACTCTTGTCGTATTGCCATTCATAATAGTAGCACACACCTAAATAGGCCCGGTAGCGCGGATTGAGATTGTATTTCCCGTCAAGCTGCTGGAGCAGAAGCATAGCTTCATGGTATTTCGCCGATTGGAAATAATCGATGGCCCGTCCGAGTTTTTGGCTGTCAGTGAGCTGAGCTCCTACTTCAAGTCTAGAGCCAAAGAGGATGATTCCAACGAGAATGAACAGTAGCAGTCGCTTTCTCATGCAAGCCTATTCTGTGTAGAAATTGATGAGCTTTGTAATGGCTCTTTGGCATACAGGACAGAAGTCGGGTGTAAGATTGGTGCGCATCCGGCAGTCAGGATAGCTGCGGTAGACATGTTCAAGGTCGTAGCCTGCTCCCAGGTAGGCCCCCACCTTAGGGTGCTTCAGGTCGGGCTTCGTGGGTATGGGCGTTCCGGGGGCAACCATATCAGCCCATTTGGATTTGAAATCGACCAGTGTAGTGAGATTCTGTTCCCAAGGCTCAATGTCTTTGGGGTACATCGGTATGAGCTCCTGTTCGTAGGCGTACTCGTCGCCAAGGCCAGCAAAGCTGTGACCGAACTCATGCACAACCACCGGCTTGAAGTACTTGTTATGGGTCATGGACAGGTTGTAGGAGTTGAGAATGCCTCCGCCACCGTATTGGGAAGTGTTGACGAGCACAATGATATGTTCGTAGGGAGTGCCAGCAAGCAGGTCGTGCATATCGAAGAGGTGGAGCGTCGTAAGATAACGGTTGCTATAGAAAGTGTCAAAATGGGAGTGGAGAGCTGTATTCCTCCAAATTCCTTTTGAGGGCTCACTTGTACCGCTGTCGGCGGATGGCGACTTAACGGCAACGATGTTGAACTTGCTGCGCAGCGATTTGAAAGGCTCGTGAGCGAAGATGGCCTGTACGGCGGTATCGACATCGTTCAGAAAAACGTCCATTTCCTCGGTTTTGTAGCCTTCGGCAAGAAAAGCGATATGAATGCATTTCGTTGTGTCGGCAGCCTGTTGCACAGTGGTGTAAGGCGTAACTCGGGAGAATCCGATGTGGCGAACGAGAATGTCGTTAGGAACCATAGTGAATGAGTAAGAGGCAATTATCTGCCGACGGTTGTTGCGAAGGTCGAGTCTGATGTCAACAGTGTCCTTGGGGTAGGGGACAAGGAAAACATTCTCGAAAGCTTTCCTTGCATGCTTTGCCTCGTCATAACTCTGCCATTCCTGGAAGAGCGTGGAGAAAGAATTACGGTAGACCACTTGCCCCGTACGATGGTCGCTCACGCTTATCTGCCCGTTGCCTTCAACTGGCATTTCGGCAAGTCGTTGCCGCTTGCCAAACCATCGGGGCATAAGGTTGAGCTTGCTCACGGAGATTTCCTGTGTGGATGAGTCGCCGGCGAAGATATAGTCGATGCGTAATGTGCTGTCACAGAAGTATTCATCGAAGGTCTGTGCGGAAATCTCATGCAATGGCATGAGCATAGAAAGCGTAAGAAGAAATCTGAACAATCTTTTCATAATTCTTGGAGTTTTGGTCCTTAGGGCAGGACTGAATGATATTGTAGCCACGAGGGCACCTTATAAGCAGATTAAGGCAGTTTTCGGAGCAGATCCTGAATGTAATCCCGGTTCCAGTCATCTTCGTGAAACTTCACACCGTCGTAAAGAAGCAGGTCAAGGTCAAGGTGTATGTGGTTCCTCGACTTTTCTCCCTTGCTGCTTCCTTGTCTGCGCTCAATGTGTTTAAGAGCTTTTGTGAAAGTGATTTGCGAATGAGTAGTGAAACCTGTGGCCAGACAGTTGAGGTATTTCGGTCCGACACCCTCTATGGGGTAGGTCCATATCGGAGCAGTGACAAATTCCACCTCCATGACCTTCTCCAAGGCCAGGCGTGCCTCCTCAAGATTCTTCTGAGGTTCATAGTTGGAGCCGAGAGCTACTATTGTCCGTTTCTTTATCATCGATTGCAAATGTACTAATTTATATTAAAGGTTTGGACCTTCCTTTTGTTATTTTTTGTTATTTCTGTAAATTTGCATGATGATAATGACGAAACTCAGATATACCATTGCTCAGCTTGTGCTCTTGTTGTCGTGCGTACCCATGGCAGCACAGATGCGTTGGAACCAGTCTTACCAAACTTATATTAACCAATATAAGGATTTAGCTATTGAGGAAATGCTTCGCTACAATATTCCTGCGAGCATCACTTTAGCTCAAGGATTGTTCGAGAGCGGAGCAGGGCTCAGCCGTCTGGCACAGATGGGAAACAACCACTTTGGCATTAAATGTCATGGGTGGACAGGGCGCTCTGTCACTGCCGATGATGATGCGGTGGGGGAGTGCTTCCGCGCATACGACAATGCTTATCAAAGCTTCGAGGACCATAGTCGCTTTTTAGTGGGGAATCCTCGCTATAGCAGTCTCTTCAGACTGAAGCGCACGGACTATCGCGGATGGGCGCGGGGGCTTAAGGATTGTGGTTATGCCACTAATCCCGCCTATGCGTCGAAGCTGATTGAGATAATAGAGCTCTACAAACTCTACGTCTACGACAGTGCGCGCGGCTACGATAAGTTTATGGCACAGCGATCGGGGGTAGACCAGCCCGCGCGCCGTGGTGGAACCTTGCATCCTATCCACATTTATAACGACAACTACTATCTCCAGGCCAGGGCTGGTGATACGTTTAAGAGCATAGGTAAGGAAGTGGGCATTTCGTGGCGTAAGTTGGCAAAATATAACGAGCGCGACAAGAATGACGTGCTGCAACCTAATGACATCATCTACCTCAAAAAGAAGCGTAAGAGGGCAGACAAGGCCTTCAAGAAGCGTCCCCACGTGGTGAAGGCGGGAGAGAGCATGTACTCCATAGCCCAGATGTACGGAATGAGGCTCAAGAGTCTCTACAAGAAGAACGGGTTGAGCCCAGACTATCAGATAAGAGTTGGTGACACGCTGAAGGTGTATTGAACTTACTAAGAATATTCATTTTACAGTATCCTATATGTCTATCTTTGGACTATTCAACAAGAAAAAAAAGGAAACGCTCGACCATGGACTTGAGAAGACCAAGCAGAGCGTGTTCGGCAAACTGGCCCGTGCCGTGGCAGGGAAGTCGAAAGTCGACGACGATGTGCTCGACAATCTTGAGGAAGTGCTCATCAGCAGTGATGTGGGTGTTGACACAACCGTGAAAATCATCAATCGTATAGAGGCTCGTGTAGCTCGCGACAAATATGTGTCTACCTCGGAACTCAATAACATTCTGCGTGAAGAGATAGCCTCACTGTTGGAGGAGAACAACGCTGCCGATGTCTCCTCGTGGGAACTTCCGGCTGACCATAAGCCCTATGTCGTTCTTGTTGTAGGTGTTAATGGTGTAGGCAAGACCACTACTATTGGAAAACTGGCGTGGCAGTTCAAGAATGCCGGTAAGAAAGTGGTACTTGGAGCTGCCGACACTTTCCGCGCCGCAGCTGTGGAGCAAATCCAGATTTGGGGCGACCGGGTGGGGGTGCCCGTAGTGAAGCAGCAGATGGGCGCTGATCCCGCGAGTGTGGCTTTCGACACGCTTCAGAGTGCGGTGGCCAGTAAGGCAGATGTAGTACTTATCGATACTGCCGGACGCTTGCACAACAAGGTGGGACTGATGAACGAACTGAAGAAGATCAAAGAGGTGATGAAGAAGGTCGTCCCGACAGCTCCCGACGAGGTGCTGCTCGTTCTTGACGGTTCTACGGGACAGAATGCTTTTGAGCAGGCTAAGCAATTCTCTGCAGTCACGCCCATAACATCGTTGGCTGTAACCAAGCTCGACGGAACAGCCAAGGGAGGCGTGGTCATCGGTATTTCGGACCAGTTGAAGGTTCCTGTTAAATATATAGGACTGGGAGAACAGATGGAAGACTTGCAGCTCTTCAACAGAAAGGAATTTGTTGATTCGCTTTTTGCCGGACAGAAATGAGGAAGAATCAGATCGACATCATTACCATGGGTTGCTCCAAGAACCTTGTGGACTCGGAGTTGCTCATGAAGCAGTTCGAGGCCAATGGTTATCGGTGTGTCCATGACAGCGTGAATCCCCAAGGCGAGATTGCGGTGGTCAATACGTGTGGATTCATAGAAAGTGCCAAGGAAGAGAGCATAGACATGATTCTGCAGCTTGCCAAGCGAAAGACGCAGGGACAACTTAGCCGCCTCTATGTGATGGGCTGCTTGTCACAGCGCTATAAGGATGAGCTTGAGAAGGCAATTCCCGAGGTGGACAAATTCTACGGAAAGTTCAATTACAAACAACTCCTCACCGATCTTGGTAAAGCCGATGTACCGACCTGTGACGGCCGTAGGCATCTCACCACACCTCACCACTATGCTTATATTAAGATAGCTGAGGGATGCGACCGTCATTGTGCTTATTGCGCCATACCTCTTATTACTGGAGCGCACCATTCGCGTCCGAAGTCCGAAATTCTGGATGAAGTGAGGCAGCTGGTTAGTGAAGGTGTGAAGGAGTTCCAGGTTATAGAGCAGGAGCTCACCTACTATGGCGTCGACATTGACGGTCATCGGCATATCGCCGACCTTATCAGCGATATGGCTGATATTGAGGGCGTGAAGTGGATAAGACTCCACTATGCCTATCCCAATCAGTTCCCACTGGACCTGCTTGATGTGATGCGCGAGAAGAAAAACGTGTGTCGTTATCTCGACATTGCCTTGCAGCATATCTCTGACCATATGTTAGAAAGGATGCACCGTCATGTGACGAAGGCCGAGACGCTCAGGCTTCTTCAGCAGATTCGTGAGCGTGTGCCGGGCATCTTTATCCGTACAACCCTCATGGTGGGTTTCCCGGGCGAGACTGACGAGGACTTTGACGAGCTGCTAAACTTTGTTCGTGAAGCACGCTTCGAACGTATGGGAGCTTTTATGTATTCAGAAGAAGAGGGAACCTATAGTGCCGCACACTATAAGGACGACGTGCCTCCGGAGGTGAAACAGCAGCGTCTTGACAGGCTTATGGACCTTCAGCAGCGTATCAGCGAAGAACATGCAGCGTCGATGGTGGGTAGCGTTATGCCCGTCATCATCGACAGAAAGGAAGGCAACTATTATGTGGGGCGCACTGAGTACAGCTCACCTGAAGTCGACCCGGAGGTGCTGATTCCTGCTGGTCGAAGGCTTAGGACTGGAACATTCTATCAAGTGAAAATTACCGATAGCGAAGAGTTTGACCTTTATGGTGAAATATTATGAACAATAAAGAATTCATTGCGGAACTGGCTCAACGGTCAGGCTATTCGCAGGACAACGTGCAACATTATGTGCGCTCTCTCGTAGATGCTATGGCCGAGCGTTTCGACGAAGGCGAAAGCGTAATGTTGCCGGGATTCGGAACATTTGAAGTAAGGAAGCGGCTGGAGCGTGTTGTAGTCAACCCGTCAACGGGGAAACGCATGATGGTTCCGCCGAAGCTCGTTCTTAATTTCCGTCCTGTTGCAGCTGTGAAGGATCAATTGAAGAAGGGAGGACGCGATGAATAAAGTGTCGGATTTCGCCGCGGTGCTTTCTGCGAAATATGGTCTGCAGCAGAAAGATGCTTTGCGGTTTGTCAACACAATGCTTGATGTCGTGCGCGACGGTTTGCAGCAGGACAGAGTGCTCAAGATAAAGGGACTGGGCACTTTCAAAGTTACGAGCGTGGATGCCCGCGAAAGCGTTGATGTGAACACGGGGGAGCGAATAGTCATTGATGGTCGTGACAAGATAACGTTTGCACCGGAAACAGCTCTCAAAGAGAGAGTGAACGGCCCGTTTGCACAGTTTACGACCGTGGATGTGAATGATGGCGTCGACTTCTCGGCCATAGATAAGAAATATGAACAACTTAGTAAAGAACAAGATATGACAGAGGAAAAACATGTTCCGGATGGTGTCCAGCCGGAAGCACCTGTTCGAGTCACGCAGAGTTCTCTCAATGCGGCCTTAGATTCTTCCGCCAGTACTTCGACTACGACAGTTTCGGGAATACAACAGTCTCAGGCTTCAGATGAAGTAGAACATGAGGGAGAGACTTATGAGAACCAGGCTCAACAAGAGCCGCAAACAACAGTCACTCAAAAGGCTGTGACAGATAAGCCCCTGGAAAAAGTACTGTCGGCCCAACTTGAAAATCAGTCGGCCACAGTGGAAGAGCAGTCTGCTGCCAAAGCTGAAGTAGCAGCCGACGTGCAGGAAAGTCAGCCGGCAGAGTCTGCACCCAATCGGTCGACTGAAGTGAAGCCTGAAAAGCACCCCGATGAGGCTGAATCCTCGGCAAACGACCTGGAGGCAGTAAAGAGCGAGAAAACTGTTGAAGGACATGAGGAAAAGACTGCGCAGAATACATCCAACACTCATGCCACACAGAAGTCTGGCTTTGGCCATGCCAAAACTGCAGAGGACATTTTCGATGCGGTTTATAGAAAACAGTTCCGTGAAGACATGGAAGAGGAGTGGCAAAACAGAGAGGAACGTAACGGGAAACTTGTGCGTCGTCTTCGTGCCTGGCTCATAATAATCATTGCTGTCATGTTGGTAGTAGGTGGCTCTGCATTCTATATGCTCTATCGGCAAATAGCCATTCGCGACTCGCAGATAGCCATGCTTCTGACGATGCTCTCAGAAAAGAATAATCCCGATGGACAGAAGGCTGATTCTTCTGTTGTTGCAACATCGGCTATGCATGATTCAGGGAAACACCAGAAGACTGTGGCACTTGTCAAGAAGGCAGCTCCCAAGATGGAGGCTTCGGTTGCACATCCTGCAGCTTCCGCTTCAAAGGCTGCTTTGAAGTCCGTTAGCAAGGTCACGCCGCCAACAGCCCCTTCAAAGTACGATTCCGATCCACGTATCAGAACTGGTGCTTATCGTATTGTAGGCATCGACCGCACCGTGAAGTTGCGCAAAGGCCAAACCATGTCATCGGTAGGCAGAGCTTGGCTTGGACCGGGCATGGACTGCTATATGGAAGCCGTCAACGGACGTAAGCAGTTCCAGGCTGGCGATGTGGTGAAAATCCCCAAACTGGAAAGAAAGAAAAAGAACAAGCAATAGATTCATTGGTACTATGCCGGAGAATAACAGTAAAACGACCAAGCGAAAGAAACAGCCCACGCCCGTAGACCCGGCGCTGGGGCATCTGCAGCCTCAGGCGCCCGAAATAGAGCGTGCTGTGCTTGGTGCTCTGATGATAGACAAAGATGCTTTCTCTATGGTGTCGGAGATGTTGCATCCGGAGACTTTTTATGAGACACGCAATCAGCTCGTATACCAAGCTATCATGACACTCAACATGGATGAGAAGCCTTGCGACATTCTTACAGTCAGTGAGGAGCTCAGTCATGAAGGAACCCTCGATCAGGTAGGCGGCCGTGCTTACATCATAGAGCTTAGCTCCCGAGTAGCTTCGTCGGCCAATATTGTTTGGCATGCCAAGATACTGAGCCAGAAATACCTCGCGCGCCAGCTCATTCACTATGCCAGTGTCATCGAGACCGGAGCGCTCGACCCGACAACCGACGTAGACGAGCTGATGCAGCAGGCCGAGGGATTGCTCTTCACACTCTCGCAGAAGAATGTCAGACAGGATTTCACGCAGATTGACCCTGTCATCAAACAGGCCCAGCAGCAGCTCATGGATGCGGCTAAGAACGACGGCGGACTTACGGGTGTGCCCTCGGGATTCACGGAGCTTGACAAGATAACCAGCGGATGGCAGAGGTCCGACCTCATCATCATTGCCGGTCGACCCGCCATGGGTAAGACCTCGTTCGCTCTCTCAGTGGCTAAGAACATAGCTGTCGACTATAAGGTGCCCGTAGGTTTCTTCTCTCTTGAAATGAACAATGTGCAGCTTGTCAACCGTCTTATTTCCAATGTCTGTGAGATTTCGGGCAGCAAGATTCTAAGTGGACAGCTCGACGACATGGAATGGAAGAGGTTCGACGACAGGCTTCGTCTTTTGGAACATGCACCGCTCTATGTCGACGACACACCGTCGCTCTCCGTGTTCGAACTTCGTACTAAAGCCCGTCGCCTGGTGCGTGAGCATGGCGTACAAGCTATCATGATTGACTATTTGCAGCTCATGAATGCCACGGGCATGCGCTTCAACAGCCGTCAGGAAGAGGTGTCGACCATCAGCCGTTCACTCAAGGGACTTGCAAAGGAGCTCAATATCCCTATCATTGCACTGTCGCAGCTTAACCGAAGTGTGGAGCAGCGCGACCAGTCGAACAGTTCCGTGGATGGAAAGCGACCGCAACTGAGCGACCTGCGTGAGTCGGGAGCCATTGAGCAGGATGCCGATATGGTGCTATTCGTCCACCGGCCCGAGTACTATCATCTGTTCCAGGACGAGAAAGGAAATGACCTCCGTGGAAAGGCACAGATTATTATTGCCAAGCACCGTAAGGGAGCCACGGCCGACGTTCTGCTTGACTTCAAGGGACAGTACACCCGTTTCCAGAATCCCGACGACGGTTCGCTGAGTCCCTTAGGAGAGGGTGGCGGAGAAATCATTGGCTCAAAGCTTAATGGCAGCAATGACGACCAGCCTTTCGAGGCTATGCACGACGACCAGTCGATGCCATTCTGATGGCCTTTGAGCGATTAGAAATCTCTATCCCTGCATTGCACTTTTATAGTTGTTTGTAAAAGGGTATCCCAGTACGGTCTCCTCGGTGCACATGACCAGCCTTGACATCTTATCTTCTCCATTAGCAGGATGCGGACGCCCCCCTAACGCTACCTGGCCGCACCCTGCAAGTTGCTGAGGCTTGGCTGAGTGGGCGAGAAAGTCATTATGTGAAGATAGGGTCTTCTAGTTCCGCAAACGTTCATGCTCTTTCTGAGGGGTAGTTTCTTGCTGATAGGCACCGATTATTTTCGAGGCAGGAGAGCTCCAAATGAAGAGAGTGTGCAATGAAAAACTTTGATTTTTGATACGGAAAAAGGTGCGTTAAATAATGCTAACTCTAACCGAATCCTTTACAAATAAAAATCTCGAAATAGAGAAAATCCGAGTGCTTTGAGAGCCTTTTTTGAGCGCTTTTCGCTCGAGATCGGACCTCGAGCGCCTCGTCGAAGTACCTCGAGCGCCTCGAGATAGTACTTCGAGCGGCTAAAAGCATATGTTTTACAAGGCCAAAATAGGGCTTTTTCGGGCCTTTTTAAGCGGTTTCAAGGGCTCCTAATAGGCCTGTAAAAACGCAAACACTTAATATATAAGCAGTTATAAACTCTTCCTATTTTGGCTTATTTGGGAGCAAAGTAAGTCTTGCTTCAAAATATGCCCGTATTTTGGTACTTTCGCGTTCTTTTTTCTTTACAAACTTCGTGTCGGCCTTTGATTTTTGATACGCTTTTTCAGGCCGAAGCAAACAAAGTGTGCAATGTAATTTCCCCTCAATGCTTCGGCATCAAGTCGGTCAGCAAGGGCGACATTGACATGAGCGTTGACAACGGTATGCTGACACTGAGCAATGTGCCCGAGAATGAGTCGGTGAGCGTCTATTCCGCCACCGGCCAGCTGCTCGGCACGGGCAGGGGCAACATCAGCGTCGATGCACAATGCTCACAGATGGTCATCGTGAAGGTGGGCAGCCGAAGCTATAAGGTGATGGCGAAATAATAAACTTTGCGAATTGAATTCCACTTGCAGGGACGGCCCTTGTGGCCGTCCGCAAGTAACGGAGCATACAACGGCTTGGAAGCAGCAGTGGGCCAAAGGCCGATAAAAAGAGAGTGGGAGGTAAACACCCGATAAGTGTTTACCTCCCACTCGTTGTGTGTCGACACTTGGATTCGGACCAAGGACCCCCACCATGTCAAGGTGATACTCTAACCAACTGAGCTATGCCGACAACAAATAAATGATTCGAAACGTCGCCTCTCTGGGCGTTTGCGAGTGCAAAGGTAGTAATTTTTTTGCTTACAGCAAGGATTTTATCCATCTTTTTTCAAATTTCTTCTTTTTTATTGCCAAACCATGCTTAGAGTCTTCTGCGGGGAGGATAACAGAAGAGGCATGAAAAAGATAATTCAGAAGCCTTATATATTTTTGAGAAATCCTTGGTGGTTTTCATAAAAAATGTGCTAACTTTGCAACGTCAATGTGACAAATGTCCTCGTGACAATAATCACTAAAATAATAACGTTATATAAGTCTTCTTATGTATTTCACTTTGTTCATCACCGTATTGCTAACGGCTGTGGTGCTTGTGGTTGGCGCATATGTCATCGCCAAGCTTATAGGCCCCAGGTCGTACAACCCGGTCAAGGGCGAGCCTTTTGAGTGCGGTATTCCGACGAGGGGCAGCTCATGGATGCCAGCCCACATTGGCTACTATCTCTTTGGTATCCTGTTTCTCATGTTTGACATAGAGACGATGTTCCTCTATCCCTGGGCTGTCGTGGCCGGGAAGTTTGGTCATCTGGCTTTGCTCAGCATGGGCTTTTTCTTGCTTGTACTTATATTTGGCCTGGCCTACGCCTGGCGGAAAGGAGCACTCGAATGGAAATAAGGAAGCCAAAAATCAAAAGCATTCCCTACAAGGAATTTAAGGACAACGACTCCCTCGACAAGATAGCCCAGGAGCTCAACGACGGCGGAGTGAACGTTGTGTTGGGAAGTCTCGACCAGCTGGTCAACTGGGGCCGGAGCAATTCGTTGTGGTCGCTGACTTTCGGAACCTCTTGCTGCGGTATTGAGTTTATGGCCGTGGGCTGCGCCCGTTACGACTTCGCCCGCTTCGGTTTCGAGGTTACGCGAAACTCAGCCCGTCAGGCAGACATCATCATGTGCGCCGGTACCATCACCAACAAGATGGCCCCCGTGTTTAAGCGCCTCTACGACGAAATGGCTGAGCCCAAGTATGTGGTGGCTGTTGGAGGCTGCACCATCTCGGGCGGTCCGTTCAAGAAGAGCTACAGTGTGGTGCGCGGCATCGACGAGATAGTGCCAGTGGATGTCTATATTCCCGGATGCCCGCCTCGTCCTGAAGCTATCCTCTACGGAATGATGCAGTTGCAGCGCAAGGTGAAAGTAGAGAAATTCTTCGGCGGTGCCAACCATAAGATGACGCGTGAGGAACGTGAGGAGAGCATGGAGCTCGGCGGACTGCACGGAATAAGCAACGAGAACCTCGCGGCTGCTAAGATCGGAGCCAAGGAACCTATCATGGTTACGGAGTCGCCGAACAAGGAAGACCTGCTGAAACTCGGACAGGAGCTCGATGCCCTGCAAGAGGAAGGCCAGGAGGCTCTCGCTAAAAATGCTACTAATAATAAATAAGGTAAGCGAAGGATATGAAGTTAGAAAATAAAGAACTGAGTTTTGACAGTTTCGCTTCTGAGATGGCGAAGCTGAAGAATGAAAAGCATTTCGATTACCTCGTTACTATAATAGGAGAGGACTTCGGACCCGAAGAAGGCCTCGGCTGTATCTACATCCTTGAGAATACGCAGAGCCACGAGCGTTGCTCCGTCAGAACACTGGCAAAGCATGTCGGTGAGGGTGACGACTGGGTAATCCCGTCGGTCATCAAGCTGTGGGCCGCAGCCGACCTGCTCGAAAGAGAGGTCTACGATTTCTTCGGAATCAAGTTCCTCGGTCATCCCGATATGCGCAGACTCTTCATGCGTAATGATTTTGTGGGATGGCCCTTACGCAAGGATTTCGATATGAGTCCGGAGAAGAACCGCTTCCCCATGACTGATGAGCCAGAGACTGACTGGACTACGGAATGGAACCTCAATGAGTTTGGCGAACTTCGCGAAACCCGTCACCGTCTTTTCGACGAGGATGATGTAGTTGTGAATTTCGGTCCCAACCATCCCAGTATGCACGGAGTGCTGCGTTTGCAGACTGTCATCGACGGCGAAACCATCAAGCACATATATCCTCACCTTGGATACATCCACCGCGGAATGGAGAAGATGATGGAGAGCATGACCTATCCTCAGACGCTCGCTCTCACCGACAGGCTCAATTATCTTTGCGCTATGATGAACCGCCACGCACTTGTATCGGTGATAGAGGAGGCTATGGGAGTGGAACTCTCCGACAGAATACGCTACGTGCGCACCATCATGGATGAGTTGCAGCGTCTGGACAACCACCTTCTCTTCCTTGGAACTTGTGCACAAGACCTCGGTGCCCTCACGGCTTTCCTTTACTGTATGCGCGACCGCGAGCACGTGCTCAATGTGATGGAAGAGACAACGGGCGGACGCCTGATTCAAAACTACTATCGCATCGGAGGCTTGCAGGCCGACATCGATCCTCACTTCGTGGAGAACACAAAGACGCTCTGCACTTACCTTCGTCCGATGATTCAGGAATACCTTGATGTCTATGGCGACAACATCATCACGCACAAGCGACTCGAGCATGTAGGCTATATGGGGCTTGACGACTGTATCAATTATGCTGTCACTGGTCCTGCCGGACGTGCTGCCGGTTGGCATAACGACGTGCGCAAGAATCATCCTTACGACCTCTATGACAAGGTGAAGTTCGATGAGATAACCCTTACCGGGGGCGACTCCATGGATCGTTACATGGTACATATCAAGGAAATGTATCAGAGTCTCAATATCATAGAGCAACTCATTGATAATATTCCTGAAGGTGAATTCTACATCAAGCAGAAGCCTGTCATAAAGGTGCCCGAGGGCCAGTGGTGGTTCTCAGTGGAAGGTGGAGCCGGTGAGTTTGGCGTATTCCTCGACAGCCGTGGCGACAAGAGTCCCTATCGCGTGAAGATGCGTCCGATGGGTCTCACGCTTGCAGGAGCTTTTGATAAGATGCTGCGTGGGCAGAAGATTGCCGACCTCATCGCTACAGGCTCGGCCATAGACTTCGTCATTCCTGACCTCGACCGATAATCACTCACAACCAACATTCAACCATTATTATGAAGAATGATATTTTCGATTTTCAAATAGTAACCAATTGGTTCGACGGTTTTCTCCGGCAGACATGCGGGTTGGGAGACTTTTGGACCATACTGATAGAGTGCGTATTGGTGGGTCTTATAGTGCTGACACTCTATGCGCTCATCGCCATGTTCATGATATTCTTTGAGCGCAAGGTATGTGCTTGGTTCCAGTGCCGTCTGGGGCCTATGCGAGTAGGACCGTGGGGTACGCTGCAGGTTGTGGCCGACGTGCTGAAGATGCTCATCAAGGAAATCTTCGGTGTCGACCGCTCGGATAAGTTCCTTTATACGCTAGCCCCCTTCCTGACCATCATCGCCTCGGTAGGCACTTTCTCTTTCCTTCCCTGGAATAAGGGAGCCGTAGTGCTTGACTTCAATGTAGGTGTCTTCATGGTGACCGCTATCAGCAGTATCGGTGTGTTAGGCGTACTGCTTGCCGGATGGGGTAGCAACAACAAGTATTCTGTAGTTAGTGCCATGCGTGGTGCTGTGCAGATGATATCCTACGAGCTCAGCCTTGCCCTCTGTATGCTGACTGCCGTTGTCCTCTGTGGCACCATGCAGTTGAGCGGTATTATAGAGGCACAGATGGGCCCTTGGAAGTGGCTTATCATCCAAGGCCATATCCCGGCATTCCTTGCTTTCTGCGTGTTCCTTATCGCAGGCAACGCAGAGGCCAACCGTGGTCCTTTCGACCTTGCTGAGGCTGAGAGTGAGCTGACGGCCGGTTATCACACGGAGTACAGCGGAATGGGATTCGGCTATTTCTATCTTGCCGAGTATCTGAATCTCGTTGTCATCTCCGGATTGGCTGCCACAATCTTCCTTGGAGGTTGGGCTCCGCTGAACATCGGTATCGATGGTTTTGACACGGTGATGAACTATATACCAGGATTCATATGGTTCGGTGCAAAGACACTCTTCGTCATCTGGATTCTCATGTGGGCACGCTGGACGTTCCCTCGCCTGCGCGTTGACCATATCCTCACGCTCGAATGGAAGTATCTCATGCCTCTCATGCTGGGTGTACTTGTCCTCATGACGGTGTGTGTGTCCTTAGGTTGGACGCTTTAACTGTGACAATTTAATTAAAACACTTAACGAATAGGCTGTCCCTGAAGGGGTTCTGCCGCAAGGGGCAGCTCGCATTCAACAATAAGAATATGTCTGAATCATATTTCAAAGAAATCGGTAGCGCACTGAAGACTTTGGCTACAGGACTGAAGACCACTTGGAAGGAATACTTCATTCCCAAGTCAACGGAGCAGTATCCCGAGAACCGGACAACAACGCTCCACGTGAGCGCGCGTCACCGTGGGCGGCTCGTCTTCAACCGTGTTACGGAGCAAGACACGGCACTCATAGCCAAGGGTGCCAAGGTGGGTGACTATAAGTGCACGGCCTGCACAATGTGTGAGAGGGCTTGTCCTAACGACACTATCAAGATTACAGCCCACATGGAAACCGACCCTGAGACGGGGAGGAAGAAGAAGAAACTCGACGACTACCAGTACGACCTCGGCGACTGTATGTTCTGCGAACTCTGTGTCAATGCGTGCAATTTCGATGCCATCAAGTTTACCAACGACTTCGAGAACTCGGTTTTCGACCGTTCCAAGCTTGTGTTGCATCTCGACAAGGAAGTCTATGAGGGCGGCTCGCTGCCTAATCTCATTGATGGTGGCGCACCTTTGGAAATAGGTAAGTTTAACACAAAAACCAAGTAACCGAAGCTTATGGCAAATATAGTAATGTTTTGCATCTTGGCTGTAGTCATTCTTGGTTCAGCCATCATGTGTGTGATGACCAAGAGCATTATGCGTGCGGCAACATTCCTGCTGTTCGTGCTCTTCGGTGTGGCGGGAATCTATTTCCTGCTGGATTATACCTTCCTCGGCGCTGCACAGATTGCAGTCTATGCCGGTGGTATTACGATGATGTACGTCTTTGCCATCCAGCTGGTAAGCAAGGACACGTTGCAAAATCTTGTAGAGCGCTTCAAGGGTAGCCGGGTAGCCGGTGGTATCCTTATATCGATAGTCGGTCTTGCTGTAGTAGGAACGATACTGCTGAAGAATCACTTCATTTTTGCTGCTTGCAAGATGAAGGATGTTGAAGTTCCGATGGAGCAGGTCGGTAACGCGCTCTTAGGCAGCGACAAATATGGATATGTGCTTCCTTTTGAGTTCATTTCCATTTTCCTGCTCGCATGTATAATAGGTGGAATTATGATAGCAAGAAAGGAGGACAACAAATGATACCCGTTGAAGCTTACATCGTATTGAGCACATTGCTCTTCTTCCTCGGCGTCTTTGGTTTCGTTACCCGTAGGAATCTTATAGCCATGCTCATTTCCATTGAGCTTGTTCTTAATGCCGTGGACCTCAACTTCGCAGTGTTCAACCGTGTGTTGTTCCCGGAGCAGCTTGAAGGTTTCTTCTTCACGCTCTTCTCCATTGGTGTCAGTGCCGCTGAGACAGCCGTGGCTTTGGCTATTATCATCAACGTTTACCGAAACTATCACAGCGACCAGGTGAACAGTATTGAAAACATGAAATTCTAATCAGCAATGGACTACAGTTATTCATTTTTGATACTTCTTCTTCCCTTCCTCAGTTTCTTGGTGCTGGGGCTGGCAGGAATGAAGATGAAAGAGAAGGTAGCCTTCGCCATCGGCACTACCATGGTCGGTGTACTGTGGGTACTGAGCCTTTGGACAGCCTACAGATATTTCTTCTACACCGGTGACGTCACGGCAGTGTCGGCCGACGGCTTGCAGCAGGTGACCTACCACGTGAGCAATGGCAGGCTTGCGGAAGGAGTGGAAAAAGGTCTCTATCCCACAATTACCGTGTTCAATTTCGCCTGGCTCAAATTCAGTGAGCTTCTCACGTTCATGATCGGGTTCCGTCTGACTCCCATCAGTGTGATGATGCTCATCGTCATAACTACCGTGAGCTTCATGGTGCATATCTACAGCTTTGGCTACATGGCTGAGCGCGATAAGGACTACAATAAGATAGGTTACGAGAAAGGTTTCCAGCGTTTCTATGCCTTCCTTTCGCTCTTCACCATGAGCATGCTCGGACTGGTTGTGGCCACGAACATCTTCCAGATGTATCTTTTCTGGGAGCTTGTTGGTGTCTGCTCTTATCTGCTCATAGGATTCTATTATCCGAAGCATGCCGCTGTGCACGCCTCGAAGAAGGCCTTCATCGTAACGCGTTTCGCCGATCTTTTCTTCCTTATCGGTATACTCTTCTACAGTTTCTATGTCGGTACGTTCAATTACGACCTCACTGCCGACCAGGAGCTTGCCGTTCATTTGAAGGGTGCTACATGGATTATTCCAGCTGCTCTCTTCCTTATGTTTATCGGTGGTGCCGGTAAGAGTGCCATGTTCCCTCTGCACATTTGGCTGCCTGATGCCATGGAAGGTCCGACCCCGGTCAGTGCCCTCATCCATGCTGCAACCATGGTTGTAGCCGGTGTATATCAAGTGGCATCACTCTTCCCCATCTATATTAAGTTTGGAGCTGTGGAGCAACTCCACTGGATTGCCTGGATAGCAGCCTTTACTGCCTTCTATGCTGCTGTGGTGGCCTGTTGTCAGCGTGACATCAAGCGAGGGCTTGCTTTCTCCACTATCTCGCAGATTGCATACATGCTTGTCGCCCTCGGCGTCAGCTATGGTCTTGACCATGAGAGTGGGCTTGGCTATACGGCAGGTATGTTCCATCTGTTCACCCATGCCATGTTCAAGGCTCTGCTCTTCCTCTGCTCCGGTAGCATCATTGTCATTATCGGCAGCAATTTCAAGGACTATATGGGCGGGCTTCACAAGTACATGCCCATTACGAACATCTGCTTCCTTATTGGATGTCTGGCCATCAGCGGTATTCCGCCCTTTGCAGGCTTCTTCTCTAAGGATGCCATTATCGACGCTTGCTCACTGATGCCGGGTTGGGAAGGCCAATTCTTCAAGTGGTGGATGACCCTCGTTGCCATGCTCACGGCCTTCTACATGTTCCGTCTGTACTATGTCATCTTCTGGGGTCAGAGCTACTATGAGCTTGATCCTGAGCACAGACAGAAACCGAAGGAGTGCCCGATGGTAATGGAGTTCCCCTTGATTTTCCTTGCCATTATTTCGTGTGTGGCGGGATTGATACCCTTCGGACATTTTGTATCGCCCAACGGTGAGAGTTTCGATATCCACATCAATGCCAGCATTGCTACCACCAGTATTATTGCTGCCGTGATTGGCATAGCCGCTGCCACCGTGATGTATGCGCCGAAGAAGAACCCCATTCCACTCTATCTCGAGAAACAATTCCCGCGCTTCCACAAGGCTGCCCTTAACCGCTTCTATATTGACGATGCCTGGCAGTTCTTCACTCATAAGATTGTGTTTGGCTGCTTCTCAAAGCCTATCGCTTGGTTCGACCGCCATGTTATTGACGGTGCTATGAATTTCATGGCTTGGAGTACTCAGGAAGCCGGAGAGTCCATCCGTCCGTGGCAGAGTGGCGATGTGCGCCAGTATGCCGTTTGGTTCCTTACAGGCAGCGTTGCCCTTACGCTTGTATTACTTTGCATCCTATAATCAGAACAGCAGAAGAAAATGAGTATATTAACATTATTTGTAGTAATCCCGCTCCTGACGCTCTTCGGTCTTTGGCTGGCCAAGAATGATAATCAGGTGCGTGGTGTGATGCTCACGGGGGCAAGCTGCCTCTTGGCTCTTGCCATCTACGTCACCATCACTTTTATCTCGATGCGCCATGCAGGTAACACTGACCAGATGCTCTTCACTTACAGCATTCCTTGGTTCCGTCCGTTGAACATCTGTTACAGTGTCGGCGTTGACGGCATCTCGGTGGTGATGCTCCTGCTTTCGGCAGTCATTGTGTTCACGGGTACTTTTGCCTCCTGGCAACTTCAACCCATGAAGAAGGAGTATTTCCTTTGGTTCACTTTGCTGAGCACCGGTGTCTTCGGATTTTTCATCTCCACCGACATGTTCACCATGTTCATGTTCTATGAGGTAGCACTTATTCCGATGTACCTTCTTATTGGAGTTTGGGGTACAGGTCCGAAGGAATATGCTGCCATGAAGCTTACCTTGATGCTTATGGGAGGCTCTGCCCTGCTCATCATTGGTATCTTGGCCATCTACTTCTTCAGTGGAGCCACTACGATGGATGTGAATGCCATTGCGCATATGGCCAATATTCCAAAGAATGTGCAGAATGTCTTCTTCCCCTTTGTGTTCATTGGTTTTGGTGTTCTTGGAGCACTCTTCCCATTCCACACATGGAGCCCCGACGGTCATGCCAGTGCACCTACTGCTGTCTCTATGCTTCATGCTGGTGTGCTTATGAAGTTAGGAGGTTATGGTTGCTTCCGCATAGCCATGTACCTTATGCCGGCAGCCCTTGAGATGTGGGCACCGGTTTTCCTTGTGCTCACTTGCATTTCCGTGGTCTACGGTGCCCTTTCTGCTTGTGTTCAGACTGACCTGAAGTATATCAACGCCTATTCTTCTGTGAGTCACTGTGGCATGGTGCTTTTTGCACTGCTGATGCTCACTCAGACGGCTATTACAGGAGCAGTGCTTCAGATGCTTTCCCACGGTTTGATGACGGCTCTTTTCTTTGCTGTTATCGGTATGATTTATCACCGTTGCGGTACTCGAGATGTGCGCTATCTTGGAGGTCTGATGAAGGTCATCCCCTTCCTCTGTGTCGGATATGTCATTGCGGGTCTTGCCAATCTCGGTTTGCCCGGCTTCTCTGGCTTTGTGGCAGAGATGACTATTTTCGTAGGTTCCTTCGAGAATGCTGATGCCTTCCACCGTGTAGCAACCATCATTGCCTGTACTTCCATTGTAATCACTGCAGTCTACATTCTGCGTGTGGTTGGCAAGATATGCTATCAGAAGATACCCAATCCCAAGTTCCTCGAATTGCACGACGCTACGTGGGACGAGCGTGTTGCTGTTGTGGGGCTCATTGCCTGTGTGGCCGGTCTAGGATTGTTCCCCTTGTGGGCTGACAATGTCATCCAGGATGCTGTCGCTCCCATCATCCAGCATATTGGTCATTTCGTCACCATAGCAAGCTTGTAAGAATAAAACGAACTCTGAAATTCAAAAGAAAATGAACGTTAATTACAGTCAGTTCTTAAATATGGTGCCGGAAGTCACGCTTACGACTATCCTGATCATAGTCTTCATAGCCGACTTCTTCACGGCCAAGCGCCCCGGCGAGAGCAAGAACCGTGGTTGGTTTAATCCGCTTGTCTGCGTGCTTATGCTGGCACAGATACTTGTCAATATCCGTCCTGCCGCTGAGGTTGCTGCCTTTGGTGGTATGTACATCTCAGGCCCTGCCATAGGTATCATCAAAACCATTCTGGCTTTGGGAGCTCTCATTGTGCTCATTCAGAGTCGCGAATGGATGCAGCGCCCCGACACTAACTTCAAGGAGGGCGAGTTCTACCTGCTGCTCATCAGTACATTGCTCGGCATGAACATGATGGTCAGTGCCAACCACTTCCTGTTGTTCTTCCTTGGGCTTGAGATGGCTTCAGTGCCAATGGCCTGCTTGGTCGGGCTCGATAAGTACCGCCACAACTCTGCCGAAGCTGCTGCTAAGTTTATCCTAACAGCCACCTTCTCAAGTGGAGTGATGCTTTTTGGCATCAGTTTCCTCTATGGGGCTACAGGAAGTCTTTATTTCTCTGATGTCACATCTTCACTCGCATCTACGTTTGCTTCCGAAGGTTATACACCGTCTAAAGCTCTCTGCATCATGGGGATGGTGTTCTTCTTCAGTGGTCTTGGCTTTAAGATTAGTCTCGTGCCGTTCCATTTCTGGACTGCTGATACTTATCAGGGCGCTCCCACAACAGTCACGGGCTATCTGAGCGTCTGCTCCAAGGGTGCAGCAGCTTTTGCTCTCTGTGCCATTCTGATGAAAGTGTTTGCTCCGATGGTTATTTACTGGCAGTACATGCTGATGATTGTAGTCGTGCTGAGTATCACGGTGGCCAACCTCTTTGCTATCCATCAGTCCGACTTAAAGCGATTCATGGCCTTCAGTTCTATTTCGCAGGCTGGCTACATCGTGCTTGCGATGGTAGGTAATTCTGATATGAGCATTACGGCCCTGAGTTTTTACATCCTTATTTATGTAGTAGCAAATATGGCCGTCTTTACTATCATCTCAGCTGTGGAAGAGCATAACGGAGGTGTGGTAGATATGGATGCCTATAATGGATTCTATAAGACCAATCCTCGTCTTGCATTCCTGATGACCTTGGCCCTGTTCTCTCTCGGTGGTATCCCTCCTTTCGCAGGTATGTTCTCAAAGTTCTTTGCTTTCATGGCTGCTGTGAAGGGTGCAGAGATTACAACGACTGTAGGGGCCCTCACTTATGCCACAGTGTTCATAGCATTGATCAACACGGTGATAAGCCTCTACTACTATCTGCTTATTGTTAAGGCTATGTACATCAAGCCCAATGATAATCCACTGCCTTGTTTTCGCAGTGCTGTGAGCACTCGGTTTGCACTTGCTCTTTGCACTGTGGGAGTGGTGCTCTTCGGAGTCTGTTCTTTCGTCTACGACTGGGTAGCACAAGCATTGTAAATCCATTTTCTATCTCTATAAAGAAGGGTAGGAGCCGACATAGCTTCTGCCCTTCTTTGTTTTCTGTTTTAGTTATCATAGATACGGAATGGGGCCACATAACAGAGGAAAGCGAGAAAGTCATAAAATAATGCATTGAAAATTTCGCATCGACATTATTTTTTGTTATTTTTGTATTCAAAACAATACTGTTATGACGTTGTCTCGCAATCATGTCGTTATTATGGCAGGCGGTGTGGGTAGCCGCTTTTGGCCGATGAGTACACCCGAGCGTCCCAAGCAGTTTATCGACGTGCTTGGAGTGGGGCGTTCGCTATTACAACTCACATATGATCGTTTTAAGTCGGTATGTCCCGATGAAAATTTTTGGGTTGTTACAAACAGCAAATACGCGTCAATTGTGAGAGAGCAGCTTCCTCAATTGTCAGCTGACCATGTGCTTCAGGAGCCATGTCGCAGGAATACTGCTCCTTGCATAGCCTACGTGAGTTGGCGCATTAAAGCTCAAGACCCGCGGGCCAACATTGTAGTTACACCGAGCGATCATGTTGTCACCGATCCAGTAGAATTTCTCCGTGTCGTTAGACTTTGCCTGAAGTTCACTTCTGAGACCGATGCTATTGTAACCATCGGTATTCGTCCCGACAGGCCTGAGACTGGTTATGGGTATATCCAGGCAGACCTTACTTCGAGCAGTGCGCGCAACCGCGAGATTTTCCGTGTTGACAGTTTCCGTGAGAAGCCCGATCAAGCCACTGCTTTGGGCTATATCCGGCAAAAGAACTACTTTTGGAATGCAGGTATCTTTATCTGGAACGTGGAAACCATTATCAATGCCTACCGTATCTATGCTCCCAGCATTACTCGCATTTTCGACAGTATGATGGGCGACTTTGGCACTGAGCGCGAGCAAGCCACCTTGAACAGGCTTTATCCCGACTGTGCCAATATCAGTGTCGACTATGCCATCATGGAAAAAGCCGACGAGATTTTCGTTTGTCCTGCATCCTTTGGCTGGAGTGATCTCGGTACATGGGGCTCGTTGCTTAAAGAGTCAAAGCGCGATCTCTATGGGAATGCATGTATTGGTCCTGATATTGAGCTCTACGATACCCGTGACTGCATCATTCATACCACTCAGCAGAAACGCGTGGTGGTGCAGGGACTAGACCATTTCATTGTGGCTGAAAAAGATGGAACATTACTTATTTGCAAATTGAGCGAGGAACAACGTATTAAGCAGTTCAGCGACAATTCAAAGCATGAATAATTAAGGTTCTTCCCTTGGACTGGTTATTGCAAGAGAGCACGCCAGTTCAAGGGTAGCATCATAAATCAAAACAAGTAACTCAAGCATCGGAAGTAAATATCCCTTTGCAGGAGCACTCTTCGACGTTATTAAGGTGTTGCAGAGACATGCCAAACAAACAGATATATCAACCAATTATAAAAATAAAGTTCAACCTCGTCAACCCTCATTAAAAACAAGGCTAAAAGTAGAGACTGACAACCCAATCAGGAATTATGGCCCTCTATTGGCAACCTGTCTAGGAATAAGAAGAAAGAAGTGTAAACTAAGTTAGGAATAACAAACAAAACTGTCAACCAAAATCAGTACACAACAAGTACACAACAGTCTAACGGTCGTTGTCCATTTGTCTAACGGCTGTTGTCCATTTGTCTAACGGCTGTTGTCCATTTGTCTGACGGTCGTTGTCCATTTGTCTAACATATGTTTGACCAATTTGGTTGAGGCAATTTTACTGTAACGCCATCTTTCTAACAACTGATAACACCCGAAGCGTGCGTTTTATTTTTGTTCCGAAACTTGAATAAGGAGTCCACTTGAAAAAGTTCAAAATCACGATTTCTGGCTTTGTAACTGATTGATAACCAAAGATCGATTTTGGCAAAAATGACTTTTTAAAGTGGACTCAGTAAGTAATTTGACAGTGCTGAGACAGATAAGTTTTGAGCGAAGCACAGCTTTTTCTGGCTTTTAGTCCTCCAGAGCTCTTATTCGCTTTGACCTGCGGTAAAGCCAACGTACGGTGAAGAAGAGCAGGGCTGCAGCAGCGGCCCCCATGATGATCACCTTTATATATTCTCCGTATTCTAATATTTTGTCGTTCAGTTGTTCCTCGGGTACAATGTTATGAAGATACCATCCCAGTCCGGCCAAAATACTGTGCCATGCGCCTGCTCCTATCGTAGTGTAGAGCAGGAATTTCCAATAGTTCATTTTTGCCAGTCCGGCAGGTATTGAAATGAGATGCCTGATGCCAGGGATAAGTCGTCCTGTTATCGTAGCTACCATACCGTGTTTGTCGAAATAGCGTTCACTTTTTTCAACTTTTTCCTGATTGAGCAGACACATGTGTCCGAAGTGGCTGTTGGCGAAACGATAGATGATGGGCCGTCCTAGAAAGAATCCTGCCGCGTAGTTGATGGAAGCTCCGATGTCGGCTCCGAGTGTGGCGGCCAGGACTATTATCCAAATATTCATGGTGCCTCCGGCGGCATGATAGGCGGCAGGAGCTACAACTAGCTCTGACGGCACAGGGATGACTGTACTTTCAAGAAGCATCAGTACAAAGATGGTCCCGTAATTGAGATTGGCAAGAAGTGAAGAAAGAAAATTCATGTGGATAAACTTGATTGTCAGCTGCTATAATAACGCATTATTGACGAGACTTATTTCTTTAGCTTATTAATTTCATAGTCGTAGTAATCAGTCGACGGCATATCTTTTGGGAAAAATTCTCCAAGAACTTTGCTGGCCTCTTCCGGATTTAGACTACATGCTTTTTTGAGGCTTTCGAGATACTCCTTTTCGAGATTCAGTTCATGAGCGCTGAGTGCGAGGTAGGAATAGCCTTTCTTGGTTTTGTCACCATATTGTTTAACTATTTTCCTGAATAGCTTGTAGGCTGGTTCTACGAATCCACAGTCGAAAAGCGATATGCCCACTTGAATTTCCATTTCGTACTTATCGTCAGCCAAGTCTACGGCTTCATTGAAGCAGATGTTAGCCTTGTCGGGATCAAGAAGCTTTAGATATATATGTCCTTGGAAGAGAGCAATGTAGCTCTTTTCTTCTTTAGTCTCTGCCAACTTGGCAGCTTTCTCAATGGTTCGGAGAGCTTCCTGCTGATGATCGCACCAAGAAAGAGTATAGGCAAGCTGCCTGTAGGCTTCGCTCAGGTAGGGAGAGTTCTTAGGTGCTATCTTAATGGCTTTCCTGTAGTGTTTGCATGCTTCCTCAAAGTTGCCGGCATTGGTCAATGAAGCTCCAAGGAAAATCTCCGCCCTCTCGTCGTGCGGGCATAGTTTGGCGTAGCGCTCATAGTACTTCGAAGCTTCTGCGAAGTTGCCTAAGCTGAAGAGTCCGTTTGCTTTATTGGCAATAGCTTCCTCGTCGTTGGGGTTGATAGCAATGGAAAACTCGCTGCTAGAGATTGAATCGCTCACATTGTTGTTCATGAACTGCGATGAGGCGAGTTGATTCCAATAGTATGTGCTAAAAGGGTCGTTGTCGAGGAGTTTCTTGAATATGTCCTCGCTCTCCTTGAACTTTCCCCGCCCGAAGGCTATTCGTCCTGCGAGTTCTCTGTAGTCGTCAGCGTCGGTTTCGTCGGACCGTCCAAGCCATTTGGCAGCGAGGTTTATGTAGTTGTAGTCGGCATAAAGGGTAGCTACGTCAATGACAAAGTCCTTCTGGTCTTCTTCATCCATATCGGCATAGCATTCCTCCAAAAAGTCGTCTGCTTTTTTGGGCTTGTCTTCCACCAATGAGATTTCTGCTATGAGATAGAAGTATTCGAGATCTGTTTGGTCATCTATGAGACTTGCGATGCGCTTAGCCTCCTTAGTGTCGCCTTTGACGAGCATGGCCATACGTGAGAGAAAGGTCAGGGGGCCGAGGGCACCAGGAAAGAGGCTTGCAGCCTCGCGGGCTGCAGCCTCGGCCTCTTTGTTTTTACCTTCGTTGTGGTAGTATTCCGCAATGTCCACGAAGTCCTCAACTTCCAAATAAATGGATTTGCCTTCTTTCTGAGCTTGTTCGTAGCGTTGCAGTATTTCGTGAAAGTGTTTGTCTTCGTTTGCTGTCATTTATTGTTATGTTTTGCCCATGTGTCTTTCAGCCCGACGGTCTTGTTGAAGACAGGGGCCTCGTCCGTAGAGTCGGGGTCGGCCATAAAGTAGCCAATGCGCTGGAACTGCAGGTATTCGCCGGGTTTCTTTGTGGCCGCATAGTTTTCTACGTAGCAGTTCTTGAAGACGTGCAGGCTGTCGGGATTGAGCAGTTCGTGGAAGTCGCGCTCGTCGGCTGAAGGGTTTTCTACGTAGAAAAGCCTGTCGTACTCCCTTATTTCAGCCTTGACACAGTGGTTGCAGCTTACCCAGTGAAGAGTGCCTTTCACTTTGCGGTCGGCTCCTTCCATGCCACTCTTTGAGCAGGGATCGTATTCTGCCTGGATTTCCACAATGCGTCCTTCGGCATCCTTTGTGCATCCTGTGCATTTCACAATGTATGCATTCTTCAGCCTTACCTCCTTGCCGGGGGTCATACGGAAGAATTTTTTTGGAGCCTCTTCCATGAAGTCTGCACGCTCTATCCAGAGCTCCCTTGAGAAGGTGATGGTATGTGTGCCGTCGGCTTCATTTTCCGGATTATTGATGGCCACCATCTCTTCTGTCTGTCCTTCCGGATAGTTTGTGATGACCAGCTTCACGGGATCGAGTACAGCCGAGACGCGGCAAGCGCGCTTGTTGAGGTCGTCGCGCACGGCGGCCTCCAACAGCGCCACGTCGTTGAGTGCGTCGAATTTGGTATATCCGATGCTGTCAATAAACTTACGGATGCTTTCAGGCGAGTAGCCGCGGCGGCGCATACCGCAGAGAGTCGGCATGCGAGGGTCGTCCCACCCTGCAACCAGTTTCTCATCAACCAACGTATGGAGTTTACGTTTCGACATGACGGTGTATGTGAGATTCAGCCTGTTGAACTCAATCTGGCGCGGGCGGTTGTCATCCAGTTTGTCAGCTGTACCGTCGTATTCCTTGAGGAAATCGATGAACTTGTCGTACAGAGGGCGGTGGGGGACAAACTCGAGCGTGCAGATAGAGTGGGTCACACCTTCAAAGTAGTCGCTCTGTCCATGGGCAAAGTCATACATCGGATAGCAGTGCCATTGGGTTCCAGTACGGTGATGAGGAGTCTGTATGATGCGGTACATTATAGGGTCGCGGAAATGCATGTTGGGGCTGGCCATGTCGAGCTTCGCTCTGAGCACCATGCTGCCCTCTACAGCCTCGGGCGTGTTCATCTGTTTGAAGAGCCTGAGATTTTCTTCCACGGGTCTGTCGCGGAAAGGAGAGGGTGTGCCCGGTTCGGTGGGTGTGCCCTTTTGCTCGGCAATTTGTTCCGAGGTCTGCTCGTCGACATATGCTTTGCCCTGCTTAATCATCCAGATGGCAAAGTCCCACAGCTTCTGGAAATAGTCGGAGGCGTAATAAATGTGCCCCCATTTGAAGCCGAGCCACTGAATGTCGTTAAGGATATTTTCCACGTATTCCGTGTTTTCCTTAGAGGGATTGGTGTCGTCGAAACGCAGGTTGCACACGCCGCCATACTTTTCGGCCACTCCAAAGTCCATGCAGATAGCCTTGGCATGGCCTATGTGCAGATAGCCGTTGGGTTCTGGCGGAAAGCGTGTCTGTATACGTCCACCGTTCTTACCTGCTGCAAGGTCCTCCTCAACGAGCTGCTCTACAAAACTGAGGCTTCTCTTCTCTTCATCCGTGTTTTCTGCTTTTGTTACCATATTGCTGTTTTGTTGCTTTGTCTTGGCACTGTAGCTGTTTAGGCCACGTGTCATTATAAATATAAATATGATGCAAAGTTACTAATTTCCCTATGAAAAGTAGCCCACTGCATCCTTTTTTTTCTTTTAGCTGCTTTGCTGCAGCCTTTTGCTTGCAGTCGAAGAGGGGCGATAAGAACTTTTCTGTCAAATTATGTTATCGAACATATAAATAAATTTGGCTAAAACGTAAAGAAGTATTAATTTTGCCAAGGTTATCCTGAATACAATCTTTTTACCTTAAAAGACTAATGCTTATTGAGAACGAATGCCCTCCTCTGTGAAGAGGGGGGCATTTCATATATAGGTATTCGCCAATTGGATTTTCTCCTTTATCTCATAAGATTTGTTTGTACATATTGACGATGTCTTCCCTTGTCACCTCTCTTGGATTTCCAGGCGTACAGACATCAGCAATAGCCTGGTCGGCGAGGGCCGGAATGTCGGCCTCGGTGATGCCAAGCTCCGAGAGATGCTGCGGAATGCCGAGAGAAGCGCTCATACGCTGTATCTCGTCGCAGGCTGCCTCGGCTGCTTCCTCGCGGGTCATTCCTTCTTTCCACACTTCTAAGGCTTTTGCTATGTCGACGTATTTGTCGAGAGCGGCCGGAGCATTGAAGCGCATCACCGTTGGCAGCAGAATGGCACAAGCCACGCCATGGGGAACGTCGTGAAGGGCACTCATGGGGTGAGCCATACCGTGGTCAACACCGAGACCTACATTGGAGAAGGCCATGCCGGCCACATACTGGGCTACGGCCATACCATCGCGACCTACAGGATTGGTGGGTTCCGCCACAGCGATGGGCAGATACTTATGAATCATCGAGATGGCTTTTATTTCAAACATGTCGGAGAGTTCCCAGGCTGCCTTCGTGATGAGTCCTTCTATGGCGTGTGTCATGGCATCCATGCCGGTAGCGGCCGTGAGCGACTTCGGCAGGCTGTACATCAGTTCAGCGTCGACAATGGCTACGGCCGGAATATCGTTGGGGTCGCAGCACACCATCTTCTTGTGTTTTGTCTCGTCCACGATGACATAGTTGATAGTGGTCTCGGCCGCTGTTCCGGCCGTGGTGGGCAGTGCGATGATGGGTACGGTCTTCTTCTTCGTATCGGCAACGCCTTCCAACGAAACCACATCGGAGAATTCCGGATTATTAGCCACGATTCCGATACCCTTGGCAGTGTCCATACTGGAGCCTCCGCCGATGGCAACGATGAAGTCGGCGCCGGCATTCTTGAGAGCCTTCACACCGTCCTTGACATTGGTCACTGTGGGGTTGGGCTTCACGTCGTCAAAGACTTCATAGGGAATTTTTGCCTCATCGAGCACATCGAGTACCTTTTTTGCGACACCGAACTTCATGAGTCCCTTGTCCGTTACCACCAAAGCTTTCTTGAATCCGAGGCGTTCAACCACTACCGGGAGCTCCTTGCGTGCACCGGGACCGAAGTAAGACACTTCGTTGAGAATGAATCTGTTAACCATTGTTGTTAGGTTTTAATGATATTAAATAAACTATTTGTGACGTGACGCAAAGATAGGAAAAAAGCATTTTGCCTGCAAGTCTTTTTTGATATTTTTCCCTTGATTTTTGACATTGTTTCTTTTTCATCTATTTCTCTGCATTGCTTCTTACTCAAGTTTCGGAAGTGTTTTATCCCTTGCAGTGGCAATACTGATAAAACGCCAAGAGTACAAATAGGTAGTTTAAGCTTCTGTGTCCACTGCAGGGTGCGGCCCTTGTGGCCGTCCGCAACCTTGGGGCAAACAAGGAATTTTAGCAGACCTTCTATATTCGCTGGTTGCGGACGGTCACAAGGGCCGCGCCCTTCAGTGGATATTTGAGGACGGCCGTCCGCATTCTTTTAAAAGTAAGGTCAGTGTTTAGAATGGAATGGGGAAGAGGGGGACGGTGCCGGGAATACACGTAGCCGGTCGCAGTCCGAAGCCGTAGCTCTTGGTTCGTTATTGGTAGGTTTCAGCTGAAAAAAGCGGCTTGCCTGCTGTTGTTTTGCAGGTAAGCCGCTTTTCTCGCTTACTTAATTCCCCGGCTGTTGAGTGCCGCCGAATAGCGTGCCGCATTCTTAAGATGCTCGTCATAGGTTCGTGCAAAATTATGGGTACCGCTAAAGTCCTCTTTGGCACACATATAGAGGTAGTCGTGGTGTACCATGTTGAGCACAGCGTCGATTCCGGCCACCGAAGGAATACGGATGGGACCGGGCGGCAGTCCCGGGTTCACATAGGTGTTGTAGGGGCTCTGAATGCGCAGCAGATTGTGGTAGATGCGTTTCAGTGCGAACTGTTTCCATGCAAACTTGATGGTCGGGTCGGCCTGCAGCGGCATTCCGTCAGGATATTTCGCATTGCGCACCATGAGCCGGTTATAGTACATACCAGCTATCATAGGCTTCTCTGCGTTGTTGGCCGTTTCTTCGTCGACGATACTTGCCAGCGTAATCACCTCGTTGGGACTGAGCTTCAGAGCGGCAGCCTTCGATGTGCGGTCGGGTGTCCAAAAAGCCTTGCTCTCCTTCTGCATTCTTGAAAGGAGCTTGTTGAGCGAACAGTTCCAGTAGATGTCGTAGGTGTTGGGAATGAACATGCACTCGATAGTTGCCGTGTCGTAACCGTATTTTTGGCAAGTGGCCTCGTCCTTGAGTGCACTGGCAATCTCCGCACTGCTCAGCATGAGGTGCTTCGAGAGCTCATTGGCAAGGTCGTCCACCGTGCGCACCGAGGGTACTGTGAGGCTCACGGGTTCCTGTTGGCCGTTCTTCAAGTGTCTGAAAAGCTTGAATGCTCCCATGCCGGGCTTTATGGCATAGCGACCGGTGCGTACGTGGTCTTTGTATTTGCTGTGGCGGACGATGGTCCTGAAGGCAGCGAAGGAGCTAGACTTTGCGATAGGATAAAGTTTGTGGTAGACGGAATCGATGTTGTCGTCGGCATCGATATAGACATATTGGGTGGTGTCTTTAGCCGAGAATGCCGAGAAGAAATAATAGTAGATTATTCCTAAAATGGCAATCAGACAGAGGCCTGCCGCTAATTGATATTTATAGCAATTTTGCTTAACCATAGCAATATTTTGAATATTAC
>Ga0256406_1001908_pt1 | contig 31674 bp, 22 predicted proteins | sample RumenRJG_03DNA_FD_185986 | JGI IMG/M metagenome (GOLD analysis project Ga0256406, IMG submission 185986) | Bovine rumen microbial communities from Lethbridge, Alberta, Canada - RJG_03 | ecosystem: Host-associated > Mammals > Digestive system > Stomach > Rumen | place: Canada: Alberta | collected... | reverse complement strand
AACAAGGGCTGCGCTCATGCTTGGAGCGCAGCCCTTGCTTGTGCTATGTGTGGGGGTAGCGTTTACACGCCAAATTTTTATTTCTTCTTGCCTTGGGCGTTGCCGCCGCCGCAGCATGAGCCGCTGGCCTGCGAGTTGCAGTTCTGGTCATTGTCGCACGAGGTGGCCGTGGGGGTGCAGGATGCGGCCTGCTGGCCCTGGCATTGCTGCTGGGCAGCCTTGTCACCCTTCTGGTGATTGGTGCAGTCGTGGTCGGCCGCTTTGGCACCGCTCTGGCAGTGGTTGCCGTCTTGTGCCATGGCAGGCATGGTGCAGTAGGGGGTGGCAGCGGGCTGGCTGCCGCTTTGCTGGGCATTGTCAGCCATGACCATGGCGTTCACGTCGAGCTTTTTCAGGCCCTTGATGATGTTTTGGTCGTTGTTTTTGCTGGTGTTGTATTTCACTGTCACCGTCTTGGTCTGCACGTCGACCTTCACATCCTCGATGCCCTTGCCCAGGGTGGGGATGTTGTTCATGATCTTGTTGACACAGCTCTGGCAGTAGATGTCGCCCGAGGTGAAAACAGTTGTCTTCACATTATTGTTTTCTTTGGCAGTGATAGCGCCGATAGCGAGAACGGCAATCACGCATAATAAAAATAACTTTTTCATAATTGCTTGATATTTATTGGTTTGTTGCAAATATAATGCAAAAGTGTTGCTAATAAAAATGTTTTAAATATTTTTTACAACTTTACCCGCTTCGTGTGAAGGGGAGTGGTTGATATTGTTAATAGAGGTTGAAGCGCACGCCCACATAGAACTTGCGGCCCATGAGCGGTCCCCACACGTTCATCGAGTTGAACTGCGTGCTGAAGGGGTTGTCGGCGCTGGCGATGGGCACCTTCTGGCGGTAGTCGGTGATGTTCTCGCAGCCCAGATACACATCGGCGCGGCCTATCTTGTGGGTGACTTGTGCAAAGAGCATGGGGTAGACGGGCGAGTGGCTGTCGTGGGCCAGGTCGCCGGTGGCCGACGGGATGCGAGCCTTGCCGTTGAGCTGGCCGGTGACATCAAAGACCCACATGCGGAACTTGGTGGCGTAGCTCAAGTTGAGCAACGTCTTGAACTGGTTGATGAGCGGACGCTCGACGCGGGCGGTGGTGCCGTCGGGGCGGTCGATAGTCATGCGGCTGGTGGTGTAGCGGAAGGTGGCAAACACGTCGAAGCGCGTGAACGGTGTCCAGTTGAAATCGAGCTGATAGGAGTCGGTGTAGGACAGGCGGTCGCTCTCGTAGATGTTGATGGCAGCCGGGTTCCACTCCTGGTCGACCACGAGGGTCTTGTAGAAACGCGTGCGGAAGTAGTCGAAGCTGAGCGAGGCATTCTGGTCGTTGCCCAGCACAAAGCTCTGGGTGAGGCTGCCGCCCACGGTGAGGGCTTTCTCCATGCGGTCGAGGTCGGCATAGGCGGTGTGGCCGCCGTTGATCAGGATTTGCCGGCCGGTGGCCAGCATGCCTATGTTGTCGGCCACGATGTCGGTCATGCGGTAGCCCAGGCCGGCCGAGGCGCGCAGCGTGGTCTTGGGCAGGATGTTCCACTTCACGTGGCCGCGAGGAGTGACAAAGAAGCGGTCGGCCAGGTCGTTGTAGTCGCCACGCAGGCCGGCCACCAGGGTAAACTTGTCCTTGATGTCGAGGGTGTACTCGGCATAGCCGCCCACCTCGCGCTCGTCGCGGTTCATGTTGTAGAAAGTGGAGGGTGCGGCGGCAATCCAGGGCGTGGCGCCCAGCAAGTGCTCGCGGTAGTAGTCGAGGCGCGACTGTGCGCCCACCACGAGCGACGACTTGAGGTCGAAGTAGTGGCTATACATCAAGTTGGCGGTGATGCTGTTCTGGTTGCCGTAGTAGTCGTTGAGCCCGAAGTAGGCCTTCTCGTTGAAGTGGGTGAAGTCGGCCACCAGGGCCACGTTGGAGCGTTTCTCGGTCTTGCTCTGCTCGTCGTAGATGCCCGTGCCCACGGGCAGGGCCACCTTGAAGTAGCCGCCGGCCTCGCGGTTGGCGATGTGCGACCCATACATGGTGCCAGCGGCGGCCCAGTCCTCGGCCATGGCCTGGCGCATGGCGGCGTTGTCCTTGTAGTGGAGCATGCCGCCGGTGCGGCCGTCGGCCAGCAGGTGCCAGCCCCACCGCAGCTGCATGCCGCCCTTGGTGATATAGATCCAGCGGTTGGCCAGGTTGAACTTGCGGTCGCTGGGCTGGTCGCGGAAACCGTCGCGGTTGAGGTCCATGTGCCGCATCTCGCGCCAGTCGGTGTCGAGCGAGCCGTGGGCCATGACGATGGTAGAGAGGCGCTTGTCGCGGGTGAGCGGGATGGCGCTGGTGATGTTGAGCTCGGGGCGCAGCATGTCGTCGAGATAGGCGTTCACAAAGAGGCGCTCCTCGTCGGTGGGCTTGCGGTACTCGAGATTGATTTGCCCCGTCACGGCGTCGTGGCCGGCGGTGACACTCGACACGCCCTTAGACACCTGTATCGAGTTGAGCCACATGCCGGGCACGTAGGTCATGCCGTAGGGGGCGCTCAGGCCGCGCATCACGGGGCGGCTCTCGTCGAGCATCTGGGTGTAGGTGCCGGCCAGGCCCAGCATCTTGATTTGGCGTGCGCCCGAGATGGCGTCGCTGTAGCCCACGGTCACCGAGGCCGAGTTTTCAAACGACTCGGCCACCGTGCAGCAGGCGAGTTTGGTAAGGCCGGTGAACGAGAGGTTTTCGGTCTTGTAGATCGACTTGGCCAGCAGCGAGTTGCCGCGCTGTGTGCCCTCGACCACGACCTCGCCCAGGGTTGTCGAGGGGGTGAGGTGGATGGCAAGCGTTGTGGTGTCGCCGGCCACGTCGACAGTGTCGGGGCGGTAGCCTATGTAGGACACTACCAGCTTGTTGTAGTCTTTTACGGTGTGCAGGCCGAAGGTGCCGTCGGTGCCCGTCACGGTGCCCACGTTGGTACCGGCCCAGTACACCGAGGCGCCTATGAGCGGCTCGTGGTTCTCGTCGCACACCATGCCGCGCACCTGGCCGGCCTGCGAGCTTGCAGCCCACAGCAGGGCAGGGACTGCGAGAAAATACTTGTGAAATGTCATGTGTGTTGTAATCCTTGTTGTGACAGTGTTGATAAATCGATTGTGCCCTGCGGCGCCGGCAGCAGGTGGCGCCGGCAGCAGGGACTGGGAGAGGGGATTTTTCAAACTGTCGCAGGAGGTGCGCGCAGCCCGCTGCCGCCGCGCGGCGGCAAGGGCAGTGATGGGGGCCCCGGGCGTGCCGGGCGCCCGAGCGTGCAGGCTTGCGGGCGTGGCAGGCGGGTGGCCACAGGCACTGTGGCCGCGGCCCAGGAGGCAGCCAGCGGCTTGGCGGGCATGGTGAAGTGGCTGCCCGCTGTGTAGAGGCTGAGGTCCTGGCTGTGGTGGGCGTCGCAGCACGACTTGACGGTCATGCTCGCCGTCGAGTGGCTTGCGGCGGCCGCGCTGCAGTGCTGCAGGTGGGCGGTCATGGCGCCGTGGTGCATCTCGCAGTCGATCGAGGCCCACATGCGGCTGCCCGTGGCAGTGATGTACACAGCCAGCAGCAGCAGGGTCAGGATTTTGCTCAATCGTGTCATTCAGCCTTTGTATTACGGGTGCAAAGATAAGCAATGCCAGGCAACTGGTTTTGCACAATTTCCTTAAATTGTTGCACAACCTGCCCCGCCCGAGCGGCTGCAGCGGTAAAGAAAGCCTAAGATGAGATAAAATTAATTAAACCGATGCAGGGCTTATTAAAATTATTATTAGTAAATTTGCACGCTGACGGAAATAGCATAGCACTTTTTTTTTGACACATAATTAAATCCCTTGATAAATGGATTATTCCATACTTGATTTTTTGTCGCTGCTGGGTGCAGTGGGCTTGTTTCTATACGGAATGAAAGTGATGAGCGAGGGCCTTCAGAAGGCTGCGGGCAACCGCCTGCGCTCGATACTGGACGTGATGACCAAAAACCGTTTCATGGGTGTGATCACGGGCATCGCCATCACGGCGCTCATCCAGAGCTCGTCGGCCTCGACGGTGATGGTGGTGAGCTTTGTGAATGCCGGCTTGATGTCGCTTGAGCAGTCGATGGCCGTAATCTTCGGCGCCAATGTGGGCACCACCTTCACGGCGTGGATCGTGTCGATATTCGGCTTCAAGGTCAACCTGAGCGTGGTGCTGCTGCCGCTGCTGGCCATAGCGGTGCCGCTGCTGTTTCTCAAGAAAAACCAGTATAAAAACATAGGCGAGTTTCTCATAGGCTTTGTGCTGCTGTTCTACGGTCTCGACTTCATACAGCAGAACGTGCCTGTGCTCGATGCCAATGCCTTTGGCGTGCTTCAGGGCTATGCCAACATGGGATTCTGGTCGGTGCTCATCTTCCTCACCGTGGGCCTGGTGGTGACACTGGTGATACAGTCGAGTGCGGCCACCTTTGCCATCGTGCTGGTGATGGCCACCAAGGGGTGGATACCCTTCGACATGGCCTGTGCCATGGTGCTGGGCAGCAACATAGGCACCACCATCACCCCGCTGCTGGCCTCGCTGGGCGCCAACCTGGCCGCCAAGAAGGCCGCTGTGGGGCACTTGCTGTTCAACGTGCTGGGCACGTTGTGGACCCTGGTGGCCTGGTATGCATTCATCCCGCTCATCGAGTGGATATGCATCGACGTCTTTTCCACGCCCGACCCCACCCTGCTTTACACCAAGATGAGCCAGGGTGTGAAGGTGAGCCCGCACGAGATGGCCGCGCTGGCCTTCTCCATCTCGTTTGGCATGTCGATGTTCCACACGGTGTTCAACCTCATCAACCTCTCGGTGATGATATGGTTCACCAAGGGCTATGTGAAGATGGTGAACCACCTGGTGCACAGCCACCACAAGAAGGAAGACGACGAGTTCCAGCTCAAGTACATCTCGGCCGGCCTGCTCAACGCCGCCGAGCTCAACATCACGCAGGCGCAGCGTGAGATTGTGGTCTATGCCGAGCGCGTGGAGCGCATGCTGGGCATGGTGAAGTCGCTGGTGCACATCAAGACGGGCACCAGCGAGTTCAATAAGGTGTACTCGCGCATTGGCAAGTACGAGGATATCTCCGACCGCATGGAAATCGAGATTGGCAAGTACCTCAACAACCTGGTCGACGGACGCCTCTCCTACGATGCCAAGCTGCGCGTGGGCACGATGCTGAGCATCGTGAGCGAGATCGAGAGCATCGCCGACTCGTGCAACAACATTGCGCGCACGCTTGTGCGCAAGGAGGAGGCCGGGGCCCACTTTGTCGACTACAACTATGAGAACATCGACCAGATGCTCAAGCTCGTGGGCGAGGCCATGAGCAACATGATTGCCGTGCTGTGCGACATCGACAACGCCACGAGCGACGACTTGATACGCAACTACAACAAGGAGCGCGAAATCAACAACATGCGCAACATGCTGCGCACCGAGAATATCGAAAACATCAACCAGAAGAAGTATCCCTACCAGGCTGGCATCTTCTACATGGACATTATATGCGAGGCCGAGAAGCTGGGCGACTTTATCGTGAACGTGATCGACGGCATTGAGACGCAGATACGCCGGCGCGAGCGCGAGAACAGCGACGAGATCGTGCACAACGGCGAGGTGGTGCAGACGGGTATTAAGAGCTAACCGCGTCGCGCCCCCCCGAGGCATGGAGCCTGTGGCCACACCCACTATTTCTATCGGCTGGTATTCAAGAGGTGGCAATATAGCGATAAATGTTGCGGCATGTTGCTGCGCATTGGGCTGTTTTTATTATCTTTGCAACCTGAAAAATGATTTGTATTTAGTGTATGGCTGTAGAAATTAGGCTCATAGAGCCCACCAAGCGCAACTTGCTCAAGTTTGTGCACTATCCCATCGACGTGCTGTATAAAGGCAATCCCTACTATGTGCCCTCGCTTGTGACCGACGAGGTGGGCACGCTCATGCCAGGCAAGAACCCGGCATTTGAGTTTTGCCAGAGTGTGTACTACATGGCCTATCGCGACGGCAAGCCCGTGGGGCGCATCGCCGGCATCATCAACCGCGTGGTCAACGAGCGCGAGGGCAAGCAGGAGTGCCGCTTCGGCTTTGTCGACTTTATCGACGACGACGAGGTGGTCGACGGTCTCATCGGGGCAGTGACCCGCTGGGGCAAGGAGCGGGGCATGGAATACCTCACCGGCCCGCTGGGTTTCACCGACATGGACCCCGAGGGCTGCCTCATCGAGGGCTTCGATGAGCTGAACACGCAGGCCACGATCTACAACTACCCCTACTATGGCAGGCAGCTGGAGCGCGTGGGCTTTGAGAAAGACACCGACTGGGTAGAATACAAGGTCTTTGTGCCCGACACCATCCCCGAGAAGATGGTGCGCATCTCCAAGATAGTACAAGAGAAGTACGGCCTGCGCAACCTGCACCTCAAGAGCCGCAAGCAGCTGGTGCGCGACTATGCCGACGCCGTGTTTCACCTCATCAACAAGGCCTACGACAGCCTCTTCGGCTACTCGCCGCTCACCGAGGCACAAATCCAGCACTACATCAAGCTCTACCTGCCGGCTCTGCCTCTCGACCACATCTCGCTCATCGTCGACGCCAGCGACCGGCTGGTGGGCGTGGGCATCTCCATTCCCTCGCTCAGCCACGCCTTGCAGGCCAGCCGCGGGCGCTATCTGCCCCTGGGCTGGCTGCACCTGCTGCGGGCCATCACGGGCCACTCTCCCATTGTCGACCTCATGCTTATCGCCGTCGAGCCCGAGCTGCAAAGCAAGGGCGTGAACTCGATGCTCTTCACCGACTTGCTGCCCGTGTTCCAGCGCCGCCACTACAAGTGGGCCGAGACCAACGTGGAGCTCGAAGACAACGCCAACGTGCAGAAGCAGTGGCAATACTTCGACTACGTGCAGCACAAGCGCCGCCGCGCCTATACCAAGGCCCTGTAGGCGCCGCTGCCCTGTGGCCGGCATGGCTCGATTGTGAAAAAAAACAGGATTGGCTCCCATTGCGGTGTGGCCCAATTGCATTACCTTTGCTTTTAAGAAAGCAATCAAACACAGAGGATTATATCACACATACACATAAATAATAGTATTACAAGATTATGTCAAAAATTCAAGTAAACAACACAGCTGCCCTGGGCCAGGTCATCGACCAGGAGCAAGTGGCAGCGTTGCGCCCTGCCGCCGAGGCAGCCGCCCTGAAGCTGGAACAAGGCACAGGCCTGGGCAACGACTTCCTGGGCTGGCTGCACCTGCCCAGCAGCATCACCCCCGATTTTCTGAACGACATTGAGGCCACCGCCCAGTCGCTGCGCAGCAAGTGCCAGTATGTGGTGACCATAGGCATAGGCGGCAGCTATCTTGGCGCCAAAGCCGTGATCGAGGCGCTGGCCGACAACTTTGCGTCCTACAAGCCTGCCACCACCCATGTGCTCTTTGCCGGCAACAACATAGGCGAGGACTACCTCTACGACCTCATCGACCTGCTCAAGGGCAAGCAATTTGGCATCATCGTGATTTCAAAGTCGGGCACCACCACCGAGCCCTCGATAGCCTTCCGCCTGCTCAAGGACATGCTTGAGCAGCAAGTGGGCAAGGCCGAGGCAGCCACCCGCATCGTGGCTGTGACCGACGCCCGCCGGGGCGCGCTGCGCGGCCTGGCCACCCAAGAGGGCTACAAGACCTATGTGATACCCGACAACGTGGGCGGCCGCTTCTCGGTGCTCACGCCCGTGGGCCTGCTGCCTATCGCCGTGGCTGGCTACGACATCAAGGCCCTGGTCGAGGGCGCTGTCGAGATGGAGAAAGACGGCGGCGACGACATTTTCACCTATGCCACCACGCGCAACGCCCTGTATCGCGCTGGCCGCAAGATTGAGCTGCTGGTCAACTTCAACCCCAAGCTGCACTACTTTGCCGAGTGGTGGAAGCAGCTCTACGGCGAGAGCGAGGGCAAGGACCACAAGGGCATTTTCCCCGCCGCCTGCGACTTCACGACCGATCTTCACTCGATGGGTCAGTGGATACAAGACGGTGAGCGCACCATCTACGAGACCGTGATAAGCGTGGGCGAGCCTGCCCACTCGGTCGTGATTCCCGACGACAAGGCCAATCTCGACGGTCTCAACTTCATCGCCGGCAAGCACGTTGACTATGTGAACAAGATGGCCGAGCTGGGCACCCGCCTGGCTCACGTGGACGGTGGCGTGCCCAACCTGCTCATCACCGTGCCGGCCCTCAAGGAGAAGTACCTGGGCCAGCTCATCTACTTCTTTGAGAAGGCTTGCGGCGTGAGCGGCTACATCCTCGATGTGAACCCGTTCAACCAGCCAGGTGTCGAGGCCTACAAGAAAAACATGTTTGCCCTGCTCGACAAGCCTGGCTACGAGGCCGAGAGCAAGGCTATCAAGGCAAAGCTGGGCAAGTAGCCTGGCACACATTGCCGCCACAGGCACACACACACAGCACAGCGGGGGAGGTTTCTCATCACGAGGGGCCTCCCCCGCGCCGTGTTGCTGCTGCACCCAGGCCACAACGGCCCTCGCGGCGCCAGGGGGCATTAAACATAACGCGTGCAAGCAGCGCACTTTGAAGCGGCTGCCAACCAGTCCACTTGATGCTGTGCGCATGAATTAAATAATCCCGCCGCAGGGAGCCATGTTTTTGGCTTTTATTGCTATCTTTGTAATATCACGTAGAATTGTACTTGATTTTTCTATGTACCATAATATCAATGGAAATTGTATAAATGACAAAATTCTTTGAAACATATTGTTTGTCAGATGTTTATAAAAACATCATCAACAATTTACGCGCCAGTTACGTAAATAAGGTGAAAAGAATACTGCCCATTTTTTTAATTACTTTTTTCTTCATTCAGGTAGTTTCCTGCGGCAGAACTAATATGCGAACCAAGTCATTATACAATCTTCATGAACAGTGCTATTGGCTACTCTATCACAATGATTATGATTCGTTAAAGCAAAAGGCAGAACTATTTTTGGATATTTCTCGCGCTGAGAATGACAAGAATGCTGAGTCTTATGCTTATATTTGCCTTGCTGCCTGTGAGCTTACTGGCGGAAAAGCCAGTAAAGCAAAGGAATATTTGAATAAAGCGCAGAATATTGCAATCAATAACAGCAATGACACCATATGGGCTTATGCCCTAAATTTAAAAGGCATCTATGAGGCAAGAGTCAATTACAATATATTCTCTTCTCAGCAATGTTTTTATAAAAGCAAGCAACTGGCCGAAAAGGCGGCCAATTACCGCCAGGTAGCAGCAGCATCTATTAATCTTGGAGCATTGGCAACACTGACAAGAGATACCTCCTTCATAAAGACAGTCAAGTACGCTTACGAATACGGTCGTCAGACACATAACATGCACTATATGATGGATGGAGCACAAACCCTGTCATCGCTTTACCAAATTGCAGGAAATCCCGTAGAGGCAGAACGATACCTTGACATAGCTATCTCAATCAACGACAAGTACAACTTTCACCATGATGGAGTGCTCGCATTGACACAGAGTTATATATCGCTCGACCGTGGCGAGCATCTGAAAGCATTGAACGAGGCTAAAGAAGGAATTGAACGTCTTGGGCAATCACAGGCTACAATGCTTCCTCAGGCCTGGCTTTGCATGGCAAGAATATACATGGCAATGGGCGACTATAGATCGGCTCTTGAGTCGTTAAAACACACGAAGGATGTATCCCGCCAATACAGTTCCTATGGCTATATGTCGGATGTCTACGAACTAATGGCTCAATGTTATTATCACACTAATTCTCTGGATGAGGCTCTTGAGGCAATCCATATGGTCAGTCAGGAGCAACAGTCGTCACGTGAAACAATGCGTAAACAGCTTTCGGCCGAACACGCCTTGCTTCAAGAAATGGCCCAAAAAGAGAATGTTTCAGAGATGAGGCGATTGCGTCTAAGCCATCAAATCTGGATGAGTGCAGCCTTGGGAATGCTGGCATTATGTCTTTTCTCAGTTATAATTTATATGGTGGTATCTCGACGGCGGCGTGAGAAACTGATGAGAAGTGTTGTAGCCTCAACCCGCCAGACAGTGGCTGCCGAGGATAAAATCGACAGTTTGTGTCTTGGTATCAGTTCAGGTACCGATGTATCAGGTGATGGGAATCAGCATGCGACCTCATCAGACAAGAAGACTCACAACAAAGATATCTACGATCGTCTATGCCGAATGATGATTGTCGACAGGCTTTATGCTGACAAAACCCTTACACGTGAAAGTGTCATTGAGCGTCTGGGAACGAATCGCACATATTTCACTCAACTGCTTCAAGAAAATTGTGGTATGAACTACTCTCAATTCATAGCCTCTTATAGAGTAAAAGAAGCCATACGCCTTCTCAGCGACTCCTCTCGCCAGGACCTGTCGGTTCAGGAGGTGTGCTCAATGTGCGGTTTCGGTTCCACCTCTTCATTCTACAAGACATTTCAGGCTTCCACTGGTGTCACGCCAGTGGCTTTTCGCAAGTTCTCACTAAAGCAAAGTGCTGATCGTTAGTGTGTTGTTGTAACAAAAAAATTCTATTTTTTACAATTTGTAAAATACGGAAGTTAACTTTTTGGATCAAAAGATTCTTGGAAATAATTTTGGATAATGAATTTTATCATGTTTAACTAAAAAACCAAATTATGAAAAGAACTCTTTCTTTTGTTATGCTTTTGGCATTGCCCCTCATTGTTATGGCGGCAATCTCATGGCATACACAAAGCGGTAGTACGACAGGGGCGTCTTATCTGCTGCCGTTAAATGTCGACGGGTCTCCGACGGCAAAAGCTACACAAAGTCGCGGCCCGAATAAAACAGTGATGCGCGACAACTATCTATTTGAAGATTTCGAGACAGTTGACGACTCAACAGGCCTTCCTCAAGGATGGGTTACCGTGTCTACTCCCGGAAAACCGTCTGACAAATGGGCTGCAGGACGCCTGAATGTGAATGCCGTATCAGGTTATAATTGCGCATATGTACTTGGTGGCGAGTTTGAGACTGACCACGATACCTGGTTGTTCTCTCCAATGGTGCACATCACTGATTCAAATCTTGTGGTAGACGCACAACTTTACATGCCACATATTTCTGATGGCACATACGTGTCGAAGATAAGCGTGGTGTTGTGTTCGTCTCAATCCAAAAACGATGTTGTCCTTACTTTGGAAAAGGATCTGCAGGAGGATATAGATTACTGGCATACACTGTATTATGAGCTTGGAAATATAGCTCCAGGTGATTATTGCTTGGGATTCCACTGCTCCTCTCCAAGTCGAGCTAACACCATGTGCCTGGACAATGTACGCATCTCTGATGGTAAGGACCCCAGAGTTTCTTATGATTCATCAGTAGATTTTGGAAAAGTAGATCCATTGTTGGCAGCAACCCAAAAGATTGAAATCCTCAATTCTGGAACAAGTACACTGAAAATTTGGTATAAAGAGTCCAGTCCTGAAATCACTTGTACTGGGCTTCCCTTAGAGCTTGGCGAATGGGAATCAGGTGGTATCGAGATAAAACTCAAGGGTATATCCGAAGGTGCTTATGAAGGATTCCTCAAGCTGGGGACCAACGATGTGACACAGCCTGAGGTTACCATTCCAATTCACGCCGAAGGTGTCAAATATCCTGTATCAGATGTGATTATAGAAGGCTTTGAAAATGGGAAACCATCAGGATGGGATCAGTCGCGTTTGACGTTTGTACTCAAAGAATATGGAGCTCACAGCGGTACAATGGCATGGTATAGCACTGCATCCTATGCCGAACCCACTCAAGACCTTCCCGGCATGGGTTTCAAAACCAACTATGTCAAATTAGGTGAAAATCCCAATATCTCATTCTGGTTTAAGGCTTATACAAATAGTGGTGCGGCCGACGTAAATCAGATGACGGCTACAGTGCGAGTCTCTAACGATGAAGGTGAATGGGATGAAATATGGTCGATAGGCCCGGATAAGACCGACAGTATTTCCATCACTGGAGACTGGCAACAGCTCAAACTGCAACTGCCAGAAAAGTATAAGGGCAAAACAGCACGTGTCTGCATAGCATTTTATGCTAAAGAATCGTATGATTACAACCTGATGATCGATGATGTTGTAATCGGCACTCCTCCTGCCAACGATGCGGCATTAACAATACTCCACGGCCCGACAATGGCCAATCCAGGCAAAGAGCAAACCTATACAGTGGAAGTGGTCAACAATAGCGAAACTGATATAGAGGGTGGCAAAATCATTGTTTCAGATGATTTTACAGGTGATGAACTCACACAGGTAAATTGTCCGAAACTTGCCGGCAATGCCACTACCCCTGTTGAAGTCAAGTGGACTCCCGAGCGTGCAGGGGCTTATCGTCTTATAGCCACATACCACAACGATGGGGATGCAGACGAAGCCAATAATACCTCTTCTCAGTTGAATATTGTCGTACTCCCGAAAGACAATCGTTCTGTAATAGATAATAAGGGTAAGGAGTGGACAGGAGCTATGAGGCTCCCAGTAGACTTCAACTCATACGAGTGCATTAACCAGACTATCTATAGGGCAAGCGATATAGGTTCAAATAAGGGTACTATCAATTCTATAGCCTATCTGACAGCGCTGAAAACACCTTACTACTCTGATAATTTCAAGTTATATGTTGCAGAGACTGACAAAGATGATCTCTCTGACGGAGTGTTTATTCCAGACAGTGAATTTGTGAAAGTATTTGACGGAAACATCTACTTCCCTACGGGTACAAACACCATGGTGATCCCATTTCAAAAGCCTTATGATTATAAGGGGGGTAACCTTGTAGTGATGACCACCAGAAAGAGTGACAGTTTCATGTATGGCATATACTACAAGCTATGGCTCTCCAAGGACGAGGGTGACATCCGTTCGCTGTCAAGCTCTTCCTTAATACCAGGCAAGGTGTTTGGCAATGACAATAAAGTGATAGACAAGATTGGTGCTTTCCCAGAGACACTCTTCAATATAGTGTATGGACCTGTTGGTGAGTTGGGTGGCAAGATTACTGACAAAGATGGCTCTCCTGTGAAGGGTGCAAAGGTGACAGTGACTGGAAGCAAACTCTCGGCAGTGACTGATGCTGAGGGTCAATATGAAATTTCTGGGGTTGCAGCAGGTGATGTATCGGTAGCTGTAACTGCTCATGGCTACCGTGATGCCACAAGTGCAGTCTCTACTGTGAGTGACGGTGGCAAGACCACTATCAATGTCAGCCTCGAGGCTTACCCGAAATACACAGTAAAGGGCAAATTCATAAACGATGAGGGTACAGGAATATCCAACGTGGCTATAACCCTTGAGGGATATGACAAGCTATCAGCCATTACCGATAACAATGGCAACTATACAATACCTGGAGTGACTGGACAGACAGGCGTCGAGTATGTACTGACGGCAGAACAGCCTTATTTCTACACCTATCACAACCAGATAAGTGTAAACGCTGACCTCAGTAAAGACTTTGAATTGGATTACAAGGCAGGAAAAGCACAACAGCCTACTGCCATAGTTAGCGATGATCAAAAAAGCTGCTCTGTATCTTGGGGTATCCCCCTTGTAGAATACTCTTATGACAGTGGCGTTGCCAAAGATTTTGTTGGTTGGCAGAATGCCGGAGAGCAGATCGGTGCAGGAGCATGCTTTAAGCAAAATTCAGAAATAAATGAGGTAAGTTTCTACGTGGGATCTGCACCAGCAGGGCATAGCAAGTTCAATGTATATATCTTCGGGCTGCTGCCCGACGGCAAGCCAAACAAAAATAATATACTGTTTACTGCCAAAGATATACCCTATGTAGATGATGCTTGGACCACCTACAAGCTCCCGTACAAAGTCAAAGCAGATGGATTTATGGTATTCATAACCTGTGATGGCTTCATCAATATAGGAGTCAGCGAGCCTACTGGAGAATATCCGTTTGCTCCCGGCCAGTGTTATTATGCAGGCGACGGTTTCTCAATACAGTTCTCCGATATGCAGACTTACGGCAACTTGCATTTCATGATTCGAGCATATGGTAAAGATCTGGGCGCGTGGACAGGCTCAGAGCTTTCTCGCGGACCTGTTTCAGAAGACTTTGCCGGCCGCAAGAGTGCGACTTATGATGTGTATCGACTCACACATGAGTATAATAAGATTGAAGCTGAAAAGGTGGCCTCAGTATCTGATACAAAATGGACCGACGCTGGCTACGGTGAGCTTGAACCGGGCAGATATAGTTATTCTGTAGTGGCCAAATATGGCAGCAAAGAGTCAATCGAATCTATATCTCAAATTATTGATAAGACCTCCACTTCGGTATCCAATGTCAATAGCGACGATGCAGGGGTGTCGATCGAAGGTGATGATCTTGTTCTCTCGTGTCCGGAACTCATAGAGGAGGTTACGATAGCAAACGTATCAGGTGTGATTTTGGTCAATACACATTCTCCTGAGGCCCGTATCAGTCTTAGGGATATGGGCAAGGGCGTTTTAATCGTCAATGTCAAGAACAACAACGGAAAAAACACTGTTTTCAAGGTTGTAAGATAATTGGGGTAGACCAATAATATTGTCACTATCCTCCTAATCTAATCGATGGTCTCCAGTTGCACAATGGTGTAACTGGAGACCATTTTCATGTTGGATACTGTTTGTTTGAGTGCTTACACATGGGCAGAGCAACTGAGAACAAGACGAAAGCTGTCGATATCGATGAGACTTAATCGAAAAAAAAAAGTAGCACATTTATATTTTTATTGTTTTTATCAATAGGCAGATTGGCACATAGAGAGAGTTGACTAACCCGAAAAATGTGCATTTTTATTCGTTATACTGTTAAAATGCCAATGTTAAAACGGTGTTGATTTTAACATTTCGGTTCACCCTTGCGTGGGTTGATTGTACTATTTTTGAGCGAAATGGTTAAAGTGGGGCAATTTCTTGACAAAAAAGTACACTATTGTTACTTTTGCAACAATTAGACGACTAAATGAAAGTATTGACACGCTTGTTTGTTTTGATTTGTTAGTTTAGCAGCAATTGTGCATTTCACAGAAGAATGCAGTGTTTTGAAATAGCTCTACGACCTGAAGTTCTGGTCTCACTTTTTAAAGCAAAGAAACGTTTTACACAGGGTGCTCTATACCCTGCTTTCTTTAGCTATATAATATATGTGTTTGAAAATTTTATTTAAGTATTAATTTTAATTGTTTACTGTATGAAGAAGAAGCTGTTTCTATTAGTAGTAGCAGTATTGTCGCTTGCACTGGGCGCCAGCGCCGCGGTGATCAAGGGGCAAGTTGTCGATGCTTCTACCGGCGAGCCATTGATGGGCGCCACAGTGCAACCTGTGGGCGGCGGCAATGGTACTGCAACCGATCTCAATGGCGAGTTCAGCCTTGACATCCCCAACAGTGTGAAATCATTAACCGTGTCCTATGTGGGCTATGCCAGCCAGACGGTGGCAGCCGTCAACGGCATCAAGGTAGCCCTTGAGAGCCAGGGCGAGCAGCTCGACGAGGTGATGGTCGTGGCCTATGGCACGAGCAAGAAGACCTCGTTTACGGGCGCTGCCGAGGCCGTGGGCAACAAGAAGCTGGAGCTGCGCCCTGTGACCAGCGCCACCAAGGCCCTTGAGGGCAACGTGAGCGGTATTCAGGTGACCAGCGGCACGGGCCAGCCTGGTTCGTCGCCCAGCATCGTGATACGTGGCTTTGGGTCGATCAATGCCAGCAACAACCCGCTCTATGTGGTCGACGGCATCCCCTACGACGGCGACCTGTCGAGCATCAACCCTGCCGACATCGAGAGCATGACTGTGCTCAAGGATGCATCGGCCGGCGCCCTCTATGGCGCGCGCGGCGCCAACGGTGTGGTGATGATACAGACCAAGAAAGGCAAGGAGGGCAAGGCCAACGTGACCTGGCGCAGCACCTTCGGCTGGTCGAACCGCGCCATCAAGCGCTACGACAATGTCGACCAGCGCCAGTATGTGCAGCTCGTGTATGAGGGCCTGCGCAACGGCTATGTGTACAACGAGGGCTACACCTGGGCCAAGGCCGAGGCCGCAGCCCGCGCCTCGCTGGGGAGCACGCTGGGCGGCGAGCTCTACAACCCCTTCAAGAATTACACTTGGGACACCATCATCGACCCCTCGACGGGCCAAGTGCAGGCCGACGCACAAAGTGCCTGGAACGAGGACTGGTATGACAGCGTGACCCGCAAGAACGCCTTCCGCACCGAGCACCAGTTCGAGGTGTCGGGCGGCTCAGAGAAGTCGCACTACCTCATGTCGCTGGGCTACCTCAACGAGAACGGTATATTGAAGACCACCCGCTTCCAGCGCTACAACGCGCGTGTGAACGCCGACAGCCAGGTCACCGACTGGTTCAAGACCAGCCTCAACACCACGCTGGCCTGGACCACGCAAAACTTCAGCGACTATGACGGCACGGCCAACAGCAACGTGTGGTACACGGCCCAGTTTATCAACCCGCTGTTTCCCGTCTATCTCAAGGATGCCCAGGGTAAGAATGTGGTCGACGCCAACGGCGAGGCCGAGTATGACTGGGGCGAGGGCGGCCGTCCGGGCTCGCTCAACGACTTCAGCTCGCTGGGCAGCCTGCTGCTCGACAAGGCCAAGATCGACCACGATGTGGCCGGCCTGCGTGCAGGCATGGTATTCGGCAGCGACCTGGCCAAGTATGGCTGGGCACAGGGCTTGAAATTCTCGATGAACTTCGGTTTCGACTACAACAACACCGAGCGTGTGCGCTACCTCAACTCCAAGCATGGCAACCAGGCCAATGCCGGCGGCATGCTCTACAAGGTCAACGGCCGCACGCAGTCCTACACCTTCAACCAGCTGCTCACGTGGACCCGCACCCTGGGCGGCGTGCACAACATCGACGTGCTGGTGGGCCACGAGTTCTACAACTACAAGTACAACTACCTGGAGGCCAGCAAGACCAACCTCATCGACGGCATCCTCGAGTTGCGCCCGGGCACCACGATCAACAGTGCCGACTCCTATCAGAAGGACTACCGCATCAACTCGTGGTTGAGCCGCTTGAACTACAACTACGACAATCGCTACTATATCTCGGCCTCGCTGCGCCAGGATGCCTCGTCGCGCTTCTACAAAGACAACCACACGGGCACCTTCTGGTCGGTGGGCGCCAACTGGCGCGTCTCGAGCGAGAGCTTCCTGAAAGACGTGAGGTGGATCAACAACCTGAGCGTGAAAGCCAGCTACGGCATGCAGGGCAACGACGACGTGGGCACCTACTATGCCTGGCAGTCGCTCTACGACCTGGAGTTTGCCAACGCCGGCAACAAGGGCGCCATCATCGCCAGTCTTGAAAACAAAGACCTCACGTGGGAGAAAAACGGCAACCTCAACCTGGGTGTCGAGGGCCTGTTCCTCGACCGCCGCGTGCGCCTGAACGCCGACTGGTACTACAAGAAGACGACCCACATGCTGCTGCAATTCCCCATGGCCCTGTCGACGGGCTTCAGCGGCTACTATGCCAACGTGGGCAACATGCGCAACCAGGGTATCGAGATCCAGCTCGGCCTCACCCCGGTGCGCACCCAGGACCTGGAGTGGAACGTAACGCTCATGGGCAACACTGTGAGCAACAAGGTGCTCAAGCTCACCACCCAGTCGCCCGAGCTCATAAGCGGCGTGTACAGCACCAAGGTGGGCAACCCCATCAACACGTTCTATATGGCCAAGACGGCAGGTGTCGACCCCGCAACGGGTGCACAGCTCTACTACGCCTATGAGAGCATGAACGACGACGGCAGCGTCAACGGCGAGTATATCACCGACGACTACAGCGTGGCCGCCAACCACAAGTACTACATGGGCAGCCGCATCCCCGACCTCTTCGGCAGTGTGGGTACCGACCTCACCTGGAAAGGTTTGAGCCTGAGCGTGCTCACCACCTACTCGATAGGCGGCAAGATCTACGACGGCCTCTATGCCACCGCCATGGACTACAACTACTACAGCCAGACGTGGAACCAGGCAGCCCTGCGCCGCTGGCAGAAGCCGGGCGACGTGACCGACGTGCCCCGCATCGAGATTGCCGGCACCAGCATCTCCAACGACCGCTACCTGATCAACGCTTCCTACTTTGCCATCAAGAACATCACCTTGAGCTACAGCCTGCCCAAGGCCCTGGTGAGCAAGGCCCGCCTGCAGGGCGTGCGCGTGTTTGGCTCGTTCGACAATGTGGCGCTGTGGAGTCATCTCAACGGCATGGATCCGCAATACAACTTCTCGGGCTCAACCGACTTCTCCTACACGCCCAACAAGACGTTGCAAGTGGGCTTTGAGCTCAATTTCTAACGATTGTGTTACACAGAATGACAACAACAATAATAAAAATTGGCTAAAACATTATGAACAAGATATTTAAATATGCATTACTGGGTGCGGTTGTGCTGGGGCTGAGCGCATGCTCTGAAGACCAGCTCAACACTACTCCCACCGACTCCATGTCGGGAGAGACACTGCTTGCCGATGCCACCAATGCACTTGTCCCGCTCAACGGCATCTACCGCTCGATGTACACCCCGGGCTGGACTACTACGGGCAACACTGCCCAGACCTTCGGCATCTCGGCCTACAATCTCATGGCCGAGGTCATGGGCGACGACATGATCATGGGCGCCATGGGCAGCGGCTGGTTCTGGTATGACGCGGTCTACAACATGAAGAATTTCTACACGCGCTCCACCTTCCGCAGCTACGACTTGTGGAAGGCCTACTACACCTGGATTGCCAATGCCAACTACATCATCGCTGCCCAGAGCACGATGGCCGGCGATGCCAAGGCTGTGGACTATGTGATGGGCCAGGCCTATGCCATACGCGCCTACTCCTATTTCATGCTCGAGCAGAGTTTTGCCCGCAACTATGCCAACCACAAGACCGAGCCGGGCGTGCCCCTGTATACCGGTCCCACCTTCACCAGCACCACCGGCCAGCCGCGTGCCACCAACCAGGAGGTGTATGACCAAATCAACAGCGACATCAACAAGGCCGTGGAGCTGCTGCAGGGCACCAGCCAGCAGCACGTGAGCCACATTGGCTATGCCGTGGCCTTGGGCCTGAAGGCCCGCATCGCTCTCACCGAGCAAGACTGGACCACTGCTGCCGATGCTGCCGTCAAGGCCATCGCTGCCAGCGGCAAGGAGATATTGCCCGTGAAGGACTTTGCTGGAATGAACAGCGTGAAACCCAGCAACGTGATGTGGGGTGCCCAGATTGTGACCGACCAGGCCGGCAAGTACGCCTCGCTGTTTGCAATGATGGATACTGCCGTTTCCTATGGCAAGAAAGCTCCCAAGCAAATCAATCTGGATCTCTACAACCACATGTCGGAAACCGACACCCGCCGTGCATGGTGGGATCCCAACTCGCCGTACACCACTGGCGCCTATGAGCAAGACAAGTTCCACTTCTCCAACGCAACTACGTGGGAGGGCGACTACGTGTGGATGCGCGTCGAGGAGATGTATCTCATCGCTGCCGAGGCCTACTGCCACGCTGGCGACGACGCCAAGGCCCGCCAGTATCTCTCGGCCTTGATGGCAAAGCGCGACCCGAACTTTGACGCCACGCAGTACAGCGGCTCGAGCCTGCCCACGCTCACGAGCGACCAGTTCACCGGCGCCTATGCCCACTCGCTGCTCAACGAGATCATCTTGCAGCGCCGCATCGAGCTGTGGGGCGAGGCTGGCCGCATCTACGACATACGCCGCCTCGAGCAGGGCTTCAGGCGCACCTCGGCACAGGGCTTCCCCACGGGTGAGCTGCTGACCACTCGCCCCACCGACAATCCTGAGTCCTACATGTGGGTGCTCACGATACCGCAGGCCGAGTTTGACGGCAACGTAAACATGAATGCCTCGACCGACCAGAACCCGGTGGGCGACTTGAAATAACCGTTAACTTTAAAATTGAGTAAATGATGAAGATAGCAAGATATATATTGGGAGCTGCCCTCATGGTTACGGGCTTGCTCACCACCTCGTGCGACACCGACAATGTGGCCGAGCTTTATAACGCGCAGCAGGAAAACGTGGCCATGCAGACCTCAACCATAGCGCTGAAGCAGAGTGAAGCCGACGGCGAGTATAGCGTGCAAGTGGTGCGCTCCAAGACACAGGGTGAGTACACGGTTGCCTACAGTTTCAAGGGCGACGACGTGTTTGTCGACGAGGGCCATGGCTCGGTGACCTTTGCCGACGGGCAAGGCACTGCCGTGATAAAGGTGAAGGCGCAGAACATGGAATTTGGCAACACCTACAGCTTCACCGTGGAGCTGGCCGACGACGTCAAGGCCACGACCGATACCACCATTCACCACAGCGGCACCACAGGCAATGTGTACGCGACAACCCTCAGTGTGACGCGCGACTATGAGTGGGAAGAACTGGGCACCGGCAAGCTGACCTCGGAGTCGATGGGCGACGATAGCGGCAACCCTGCCACCTGGGAGGTGGAAGTGCTCAAGGCCAAGGGCTACGACGTGTACAAGGCCGTCGACTGCTACGAGAAAGGCTACGACGTGATGTTTAAGGTCAACAGCGACAACACCGTGACCGTGCCCCAGCAGAAGGCCTGGACCTATACGGGCTATGGCCCTGTAGCCGTGGTGGGCACCGGCACCAAGACCGGCAATGTGCTCGACTGCAAGCTGCATCACATCTTGTTGAGCCAGAACTACGACCTGGGCGCTTATAGCGAGATACTCACGCTGCCCGAGAAGTAACATGGCAGTGTGTGCAGGGGCATCGCCTGCAGCGGCATGCCCCTTGTGCTATGAGCAGCCTATATTGGATTGCAATAGTAAATCGATAGCGATAATGAACCAAAGCACCGGGAGGTGCGCTCTTGAATAATTAGATTAATACTTGAAGGGTGAGGCTCGAGGGCTTCACCCTTTTTGTGTGTGTGCGTTGGCCGCCAGCATGAGCGTGCGGCCCATGTTGCGCCAGGGGAGTGCGGCTTTACGGGGCGGGTGTGAACTGGTTGATGAGGCTGGCCCAGTAGCCGGCATGGGCCGCGTCGGCGGCCTGCTTGGCCTTGAGCTTGGCGGCCAGGCCCGTGGCGTCGACGGCGGCCAGGTTGCTCATCACCCACAGGGCGTGGCGGTTGTCGGGCTTGAGCTCGAGACTGCTTATGGCGTCGTCGGCAGCCTCGCTGTAGCGCCGCAGGTTGAAGTACTGCGCTGCGCGGAAGGCGCGGGCGCCGTCGTCGGCAGGAAAGCGGGCTATGGCCTGGTCGAAGGCCTCGAGGGCCTCTTGCGCGCGGCCCTGGCAGTCGAGCGCGGTGCCCAGGCCCATGAGGCCGTCGGGGTTGAGGGTGTCGGCCTGGGCCAGATAGCGGTAGTCGGCCTCGGCCTGGCTGCAACGGCCATGCTTCATGAGCAGGCTGGCGCGCTGGTAGCGGTAGTCGGGGTCGTGGGCATCGAGGACCACTGCATGGTCGAGGGCATCGAGAGCCGCGGCGGTGTCGCCTGTGGCGGCATAGCTGCTGGCCATGCAGGCGTGCAGGCTGGCACGAAACACGCTGTCGGGCTGTGGCACGAGCTCAAGGGCCTTGCGGCCGGCCTCGAGGGCCTGGCCGGGCTGCTCGTTGTGCTGCCTGATGCGGGCGATGTAGCCCCAGGCGTAGCCCTGGCGGGGCTGCTGGGTCACGATGGCGGTGAACTGCTGGAGGGCGCTCTCGTAGTGCTCCTGGTTGTAGGCCTCGATGGCCTTCTGCAACTGGGGTGAGGGGTAGCCGGCCCAGGCTGTGCATGGGATGGCGATGGCTGCGGCGAGAAGGGTGAAGATTTTATGCATAATGGTTGTGGGGGGTAGATGTTGTAGACTTGATAACACTGCGGGGGGCTGCTGCGGCTCATAGCTGGCCTTGCTCCACGCGCACGCAGATGCGCTCGATCATGGCGTCGGTCTTGTCCTTGCCGGGGTTGTAGCCCGTCTTGAGGTTGACGCCGAAGAAGCGCCCGAAGGTCTGCCAGAAGCCAGCCCTGAAGGTGCCCAGGAAGGCCTTGATCACGCTGTAGGAGTTTTGATTGGTCTCGCGGTTGATGAGCTTGATCATCATCTTGCCCTGGCTCTTGGTGAGTTTCTTCATCACGGGCTTGTACTGGGCATAGAGGTCGTGCTCAAAGTGCTTGAGATAGGCGTCTTTTTCCTGCTTGGTGTCGAAGGTGGCCAGGTACTCGTAGGTTTCCTGCAGGGTGCGGTTGATGAGCTTGGCATAGGGGAGCACGCGCTTCACGTCGCGCACGGTCTTCCAGTAGAAGGCTTCCTCGGCCTTGTTGCGGAAGCGCTCGTTGGGGTAGATGATGACGGGGAGCATGTCGATCCACATCGTCTGCTGGCCGGTGAGCGGGTCGGTGGCCAGGTGGTAGCCGCGGTACACGTCGCGCAGGGGCGAGAGGTTGACGTTGGAAATGTCGGTGCCCAGGTCGACTTGCGCCACGGCGGGCAGCGACATGCACAGTGCAGTGAAAGCCAGTAATATGACAGTGTAGAGATGTTTCACAGAGTTGTCTCATTTCCTAATCATTGCGCAAAGATAGTGCAACTTTTGCTATGTTGTGCACGCGAAGTATTAATTTTAGTTTAAATGCCGCCCCCATTGTTGCAGGAAAACAGCACCCGGCTGGCTTGAGCGGCGCCGGGTGCTGTGGGCTTGTGTTGCGGGGGAGTTCGGGCAGGCTTAGCCGCAGTGGAAGTAGCGGTCTACGAGCTGCTTGACGGCGTCGGGGTTGCTCTCGATGTCGTGGCGCAGGCTCGTGTCGTCGTAGGCGCGCAGCTCGGCGATGATGCCGTCGATCATGCCGTGGCTGAACACGCCTGCCTGCTCGTAGATGCCGCGCTGGCGCTCGAGGCAGGCGGCGCTGGCCACGCAGCTGTCGGGCAGGGTGGCGAGCTTGTCGAGCACGCCGGCGTTGGCCTTGTCGTGAATGTTGACGTCGACATAGGTGCGCTGGGCCACGTCGAGGGCATCGGGCATCTCAAAGCCGTGGCGGGCGGCCACGCACACGCCGGCGAGCAGCTGGTAGATGTCGGCACTGCCGTCGGCATTGCGTATTTCCACCGTCTGCTTGAAGGCTGCGTCGCGGTGTTGCGGTGTCTGGGCCGGGTTGGCGATGCTGCACATGTCGACGTCGGCAGTCCAGCCCAGGGGCACGCGCACGAGCACCGAGCGGTTGCGGTCGCCCCAGCACACGTTGGTGGGAGCTTCCTGGTGCGGCACGAGGCGGAAGTAGCTGGTGGGGTTCTTGTTGCCAAAGGCGGTGAGGCTGGGAGCGAGGTCCATGAGGCCGGCAATCATGCGGCGGGCCTCGTCGCTGAGCTTGCCCTCGTGCAGCATGTGGTTGACACCGTCCTTGACCATGCGCATGTGGATGTGCAGGCCGCTGCCGGCCTTGCCGGTGGTGATTTTGGGAGCAAAGGTCACGTCGAGGCCCTGGCTATAGGCCACGTTGCGTATGATCCACTTGGCCACCATGAGCTGGTCGGCAGCCTGGAGCACGGGCACGGGCAGGAACTCGATCTCGTTTTGCTCATAGATGAGGCCGTCTTGGTGGAAGTTGCCCACCTCGCTGTGGCCATACTTGATCTGGCCGCCGGCTTGGGCGATGTAGCTCATGCACTGCTGCCTGAAGCTGCCCGTCTTCACATAGGGGGCCGACTCGTGGTAGCCGTGCTGGTCGCGTGCCGGGAAGAGGCCGTCGTCTTCCTGTATCACGTAGTACTCGAGCTCGCCCATGGCGTGAAATTGCATGCCGGTGACCTGGGTGAAGGCCTGGGCGGCCTTGCGCAGGGTGTGCTCGGGGCTGCTCTCGAAGGGGTGCCCGTCTTTGTCGAAGAAGGAGCACAGCATGTCGAGCGTGGGAATCTCGGCAAAGGGGTCGACAAAGGCGGTGGCAAAGCGGGGCAGCACATAGAGGTCGCTGCTGCTGGCCTCGATAAAGGAGAACAGGCTGCTGCCGTCGACGCGCTCGCCGTAGGTGAGGATGGTGTCGAGATAGGCACGGTCGGTGATCACAAAGTTGAGTGTCTTGAGCTTGCCGTCGCCGCCGGGATAGAGGAAGTTGACCATCTTGATGCCGTTGTCTTCTACAAAGCGCATGATGTCGGCCTTGGTGAATTCTTGGGGTGACTTCTGCAGGAAGGCCACCACTTGGTTAGCATTAAGTTTAATCTTGTCGTTGCTCATGGGTAGTTGTTTTATTTACAGTGATAATTGTTATGAACAATGGTTGGTGTTGTGGACTGCAAAGATAGCTAAAAAAACGAAACGGGCAAGAAATAACCGTCACGATTATTCGTTGCCCGCTGTGATGGCTCTGAATCAGTGTATTACAGTTTCTTCTTGAGGCGCTGCAGGCGGTTGTAGCTCTCTTGCAGGCGCCCCACGGGTATGCGGCCTTGCTTCACGGCCTTGACGATGATGTCGACCAGCTTGAAGGGGCGGTCGGGCTCAAAGCCGGTGTTGATGTTGTTGCCCACGCACAGCAGGTCGGCGCCGGCGTTGATGGCCAGCACCAGGGCGTTTTCGATGCTGTATTGCTTGATGATGCCTTCCATATACATGTCGTCGGTCACCACCACGCCGTCGTAGCCCAGCTGGCGGCGCAGCAGGCCGTAGATGGTCTTGCGCGATAGGGTGGCGGGGTAGTCGGGGTCGATGTTGCGGTTGAAGATGTGGGCGGTCATCACCAGGTCGAGCTTGTGCTTCTTGATGAGTTTCTTGTAGGGCTCGAGCTCCTGGGGCTTCCAGGTCGAGGTGACGTCGACAAAGCCCCAGTGCGAGTCGCTCATGGCGTTGCCGTGGCCGGGGAAGTGCTTGGCCGTGCACAGCACGTGCTGCTTGTGCAGCTCGTCGATGGTGATGCGGGCGTGCTTGACCACGGCGCGGCTGTCGCCGTAGCTGCGGTGCAGCTTGCCTATGGCGGGGCAATCGGGGTTGTAGAGGTCGAGCACGGGTGCCAGGTCGACGTTGACGCCGCTGCCCCCGAGCTGCCGGGCCATGAGGCGGCCGTAGTGGCGTGTGGAGTCGGCATTGTCGAGCTGGCCCAGGTACTGGGCGCTCACGATGGGCTCGTAGCCATATTGGGGCTTGAGGCGTGCCACCTTGCCGCCCTCCTGGTCGAGGGCGATGAGCAGGGGCTCATCGGCCAGGCGCTGCAAGTCGCTGGTGAGGCGCTGCAGCTGCTCGCGGCTGGTGATGTTGCGGCTGCCCAGGGTGGCATCGCCGGTGAGGTCGACGTCGAAGAGCACGATGGCGCCCACGTGCAGGTCGCGCACATAGCGTGCGGCGTCGCTCTGGGCGTCGATGCTATTGCCCTTGAAGCCCACCATGAGCATCTGGGCGGCCCAGCGGCGCAGCACCGAGTCGCTGGGCATGACAAACTGAGCTGGCGCGCTCACGGCTATAGCAAGCACGAGTGTCGCCAGCAGGTAAATGCGTTTCATAAATTTCTCGTATTGTTGTAGTTAATGGTTAAGTTGTCTTTGCTTTAACGTGTATATAAGCGGCGCTTGATTGTATGTGTGTGTGGAGGGGGCGGGCGGTGGCCCGCGGGCTCAGCTCAATTGAAGAAGCCGAAGAAGAAGTAGCAGGCCACCCACTCGTAGGCCACGCCCTGCGCATAGCCTATCACGTTGTGCGAGGCGTCGGTCACCTTGCCGTTTTTCTCGATGTAGCCCAGCACGCGGCTCTCGCCGTCGCGCACGGTGCCGTCGGCGTTGATATAGCCCACGCGGGTGCCGGCCGTGTTGTAGATGGTGAGGTTCTTCACCTTGCCCACTGCCTTGTTGTTGCGGTTGCGCACGGTGCCGTCGTTGTCGAAGAAGCCTATCGACTGCTGGCTGTTGTTGCGCACCACGCCGTTGGGCGATATGCGCCCTATGTTGTGGTAGCTGGCGTCGCGCAGTGTCTGTGCCTGTGCCACGGTGGCCAGGCAGGCTGCCAGGCCCACGAGAGAGGCTGCAATATATGATCTGAGTGCTTTCATTGTCGTTTTGTGTTTTACACCAATTGCAAAGATAACTTAAAAATTAAAAACAACCAATATTTGTAACGATATGACTGCCCTCGGGCGCGAAAGTTTAATGGGGGCAGCCGTGTTTTTGGCAGGCTGGTTGCAAGAAAAAAAACAGTGTCCCTCCACACAGCTGTGGAAGGACACAATGTTTTGCCCGCGGGCTTTCAAAAAAAGTCGGGGTGAGAGGATTCGAACTTCCGACCTCCACGTCCCGAACGTGGCACGCTAACCAACTGCGCTACACCCCGTGCTTTTTCAGCGCTGCAAAGTTAACACAATAAAAGTGAATAGGCAAAAAAAATTTGCTCAAGTGTGGTGCAATTGCATGAGTGGCGGTGTTTTTTTTCGGGTGCTTGTGGCCGAAACCTCGCTACAGGCGCAGCAGGGCGAGGGCGTTGCGGGTGGCGATGCCGGCCACTTGGGCTGCCGTGAGGCCGGTGGCTTGGGCCACGAGGGCGGCCACCTGGGCAATGGGCACGGGCGAGTCGTCGGTCTCGATGAGCAGGCGGGCGGGCGGAATGAGCTGCAGCGACTGAGCGTTGAACCTGGGGCCTATCGAGAAGTAGAAGCCGGCATCGACGAGGGGCTGTGCCACCGTGGGCCGCGACCTGAAGCCGTGCAGCACCCACGGCACGCTGGGCCGCGACTGCTTCATGGCCTTGAGCAGGAGCTGGCTGGTGCGCACCATGTGCAGCACCAGGGGCTTGCCGGCTTGCTCGGCGATGGCGATGTGGCGCTGCATGATGCGCTGCTGCTCGTCGAGCGCCGCGCCGCGGTTGGGGTCGAGCCCGGTCTCGCCTATGGCCACCACCTGCGGGTGGGCGGCCAGCCGTGCCAGCAGTTGCAGGCTGGCTTCGACGTGGGGCTCAAGAGTGTGCCAGGGGTGCAGCCCCACCGAGTAGAGGCGGCCGGGTTGCGGGTCGAACTGCCGGGGGTCGACGCTCTCGATGCTCACGAGCCCCACGGTTGCGGGTGCATGACGGTGGGTGTGGAAATCGACAATCATGGCACGGGGTCGTAGCCGCTGCCGCCCCATGGGTTGCAGCGCACGATGCGCTTCACGGCCAGCCACGTGCCCTTGAGGGGGCCGTACTTCTTGATGGCCTCGATGGCATAGGTGCTGCATGTGGGCGTGAAGCGGCACATGGGCGGGGTGAGCGGCGAGATGAATTTCTTGTAGAGCATGATGGGCAAGATGAGCAGCCATCCTGCCAGCCTGGAAATGAAGTGCCAGGCGGCGGCCAGTGTGTGCATTGCCTCAGTCATGGGTGGCTTGTGCAAGGCGCGTGAGGATGTCGCGCATTTTCTCCTCGATCACGGCATAGGGGGCTACCTCGTCCTTGGCCAGGTAGATGAAGGCCACGTCGAGGCTGCGGCCAGCTGCCTCGAGGGCGGGGAGCAGCAGCTGGCGGTTGAGGCGGTAGGCCTCGCGGGTGCGGCGGCGCAGGGCCACGCGCTGCACGGCGGTGTGTATTTTTTTCTTTGGAATGGTGATCATGAACCGTGCCGGAGCCTCGGGGCGGCTTGGCCCCATGTGGTACACGGCGCGCAGCGGGTAGGCCATGAGGCTGTGCCCGCAGTCGAAGGTGCGGGCTATGGCCGTGCGGCTGCACAGCTTTTCGCGCTTGTATAGACGGTTGTTTTCCATTGTGCTTGCAAATATACTAAAAAGACTTCACATGTGGGTGGCTGCGGGGCAAAAGAAAAAAATGGAGGCTGGCGCGGCCAGTCTCCGAAAAAAAGTGTGTGTGTGTTTAAAATATCGTTGCCGCCTGCACCCGGCGCGGGGGCGCGGTGTGTGTGGGGCTTTACTTCTTGGCCTTGCTCTCGCTCTCGAGATACTTGCCTATGGCTGCGGCCATCGACGGGGTTGAAGGCGTGGTGGTGACGTCGAGCCTCAGGCCCGAAGCCTTGATTTCCTCGATGGTCTTGTTGCCCATGCCGCCTATGGCGATGTCGCCTTGCTCGAAGTCGGGGAAATTGCTGAGCAGGCTCTTCACGCCCGAGGGGGTGAAGAAGATGAGCATGTTGTAGTCGAAGGGCTCGTCGGGACCGAAGTCGTTGCTCACGGTGCGATACATCACGGCGCGCCTGAAGTTGATGTCCTTGGTCTCGAGCTCGGGCAGTTTTGACTCGTGCACGTCGCTCACCGGGTAGAGAAACACCTCTTTCTTGTGCTTCTCGATGAGCGGCATGAGCCCGTCGGCATGGCCGTTCTCGCTATAGAAGATTTTGCGCTTGCGATACACGGTGTATTTCTGCAGGTAGTGGGCCACGGTCTCGCTTATGCAGAAGTACTTCATCGTGTCGGGGACGTCGTAGCGCAACTCCTTGGCAAGCCTGAAGTAGTTGTCGACGGCGGTGCGGGCGGTGAAAATCACGGCCGTGTAGTCACCTATCGAAATCTTCTGCTGGCGGAACTCCTTGGACGAGAGCCCCTCTACTTTGATGAAAGGCCGAAAGACGATTTCTACGCCATACTTGTTTTCCAAGTCGAAGTAGGGCGACTTCTCGGAGGATGGCTTGGGCTGCGAAACAAGAATTTTCTTAATCTTCACGATTCAAAATTGTTTTTATGACTGTAAAAAGTTGCACAGAGTTATTGCACCGGCGCAGTACAAAACCGGGGGTACAATTTCGACGGCGCAAAGGTACAAAATAAAATAGACACTCGATTGCAAATTGTTGAAAAAAATTCTAAAACCTTTACAAATAAACACAATACGGGCACAAATGTAGAGAGACAGGGCCGTGATGAGCATGACTTTGATAGTATTTGGATACACCATCAAGATGATGGCCACCGGCAGCAGCAGCAGGCCGAGCAGCGACTGCGAGGCCTTGAAGCCGCTGGTCCAGATGGTGGTGCCCAGCTTGTCGCCGAAGGTGAAACCCAGCACATAGTACAGGGCCAGCTGGGCCAGGTAGAAGAGCAGCGACCAGGCCACGAGCATGATCACGAGCATGCTCACGTTGTGGCTCAAGGCGGCTTGCATGCCAGGCACGAGATAGCCTATGGCATAGAAGGCGATGAGGCCCATCGTGACACAGGTGTTGAAGATGAGCGCGCTCAAGATGCCCAGGTCGCTCACGGTGTGGTCGTCGAAGAGGTTCTCGCGCTTGCGGGTGGAGAACATGTTGTGCGCAAAGTTGGCGATATACATGTAGCCCTTGTTGTAGCTCAGGGTGATGAGCAGCACGCCCAGCAGCAGGAGCGCCATCGACACGGTGTCGTGCAGGGGCGAGGAGTTGTAGCTGCCTGGCGTGCGGCCGGCGGGCACCTCCATCACGGGCAGCTGCGAGAGCTGCTTGCCAGCGGGCACGTGGCTCGCCTGGCGCGGCGGCAGGCCTTGCGGGTAGCGGGGCTTCCAGTGCAGCAGGGTGCTGTCGCGCAGGGTGCTGTCGCGCAGGGCGGCGGCACTGTCGCGCGGTGCTGCCTGCGGCGTTGCAGGGCTGTGTGTGGAATGATAGATGGGCATTGCAATTGTGAGAGAATGAATGGGTGTGTGTGTGCAATCAATATTTCGACTCGGCGGGCACAATGCCCGTCTCGATTTCGCGTTCCAGCTCTTCGAGCACCTGCTGCGGGGTCTCGGCCACGTGCCACAGCTGCTCGTGAGAGGCTTTCATGAAGCCCTGCTTGATGCAGCGCTCCACCATGTCGATCAGCGGGGTCCAGAAGCCTATGGTGTTGAGCAGGGCTATGGGCTTGGCGATGAGGCCCAGCTGGCGCCAGGTGAACACTTCCATGAGCTCCTCGATGGTGCCGCAGCCGCCAGGCAGGGCGATGAAGGCATCGGCCATGTGGGCCATGCGCTGCTTGCGCTCGTGCATGTTGGCAGTGAGGATGGTGTGGGTGAGGCGGTCGTAGTTCCAGCCATTGTCGACCATAAACTTGGGTATCACGCCGGTCACGGTGCCGCCTGCGTCGAGCACGCCGTCGCTCACGGCACGCATCAGGCCCTCGCTGCCGGCGCCGTTGATGCAGCTCCAGCCGTGCCGGGCCATGAGACGCCCCAGCTCATAGGCAGCGTCGGTATAGGTGCGCTCGATGCGGCTGCTCGACGCCCCGAAAATGCATATCTTGCCTCTCGTCTCCATATCGCGTGCAAAGTTACAAAAAAAAACAATAAGGGCGGTGTGGCGTCGGCTATCCTCTATCTTCGGTCCTCTCTGAGGGCATGGGGCGAGTGTGATGATGAGCCCGCAGCGCCTGTTCCCTCACAGGCCCTCGGCCATAAGATTTTTTACATTAGAGTCGAGCCGACGTGTAGAGGCAACTATCATGTGCGAGCCAATATTGTCTTCAGTGATAAAAAGAAGAATGAATGCCGACAGAATGTAAAATGTTACTTATATTTGCAAAAAAAAAGACAAATAGACTTTAAAACAAGCAGCACATGAACAGAAGGATTATTATTCTCGCATTGATGGTCGTCATGCTGGCCATGTGGCCACAGGGCTCGGCAGCCAAACCCATAGCTAAAGACAAAGACAAGCCTTGCATGGTGATAGGGCAGGTGAAAGACTACCTCACCCACGTGCTCATCGATGGGGCTAAGGTCACACTGCTCACCCGCGACGGCGTGCCCGTCGACAGCGGCCGCTCCAGCAAGAACCAGACGAGCAGCAACCTGACGACCGTGTACTGGGTCACTGCCAAGACTTGCGACATGCCCGAGATGCTGCTGCATGTTGAGGCCGAGGGCTATGAGCCTGCGGTGGTCACCCTGCCGGCCAAGAAGGTGCACGGCCGCGGCAGCACGGGAGTGCGCTATGTAGAGGATGTGCTCCTGAAACGCCAGCCCAAGACGATCAAGTTGAACGATGTGGTGGTGAAGGCCACCAAGGTCAAGTTCTACCACAAGGGCGACACGCTGGTGTTTAATGCCGATGCCTTTCAGCTCTCGCAGGGCAGCATGCTCGACGGCCTCATCCGCCAGATGCCGGGTGTGGAGCTCAAGGACGACGGCCGCATCTATGTCAACGGCAAGTATGTAGAGAGCCTGCTGCTCAACGGCGAGGACTTCTTTTCCAAGGATCGCAAGATCATGCTCGACAACCTGCCGGCCTACATGGTGAAAAACGTGAAGGTGTATGAAAAGTCGAGCGTGCTGGGCGAGCGCCTGCACAAGAAACTGGGCGACGAGACCTATGTCATGGACGTGCACTTGAAGAAAGAGTACAACGTTGGGTGGATCGCCAACGTGGAGGCCGGCGGCGGCACCCACGACCGCTATCTGGCCCGCCTCTTTGCCCTGTGCTTCTCCGATCACTCGCGCGTGTCGGTGTTCGGCAATCTCAACAACCTCAACGACGACCGCCGCCCCGGGGAGTCGACGACATGGACGCCCGAGAAGATGCCTGCCGGCAAACTCACGCAACGGCAGGCCGGCCTCGACTATCTCATCAAGCAGAAAGACTCGAAATACAAGCTCTCGGGCAACGCCACCGTCACCCACAACGACGAGCACACGCTCACCCGGCAAAACACGCTCAACTA
>Ga0256406_1001907_pt1 | contig 31681 bp, 21 predicted proteins | sample RumenRJG_03DNA_FD_185986 | JGI IMG/M metagenome (GOLD analysis project Ga0256406, IMG submission 185986) | Bovine rumen microbial communities from Lethbridge, Alberta, Canada - RJG_03 | ecosystem: Host-associated > Mammals > Digestive system > Stomach > Rumen | place: Canada: Alberta | collected... | reverse complement strand
CGACATTACAACCTCATGTTGTGAGTCGTATCAAAATCAATAGCCCAAGAAAAACCACATTGGTGATTTTTTTTCTTGGGCTAGGAAAGTAAAGTCAAAGCCTTGATTGGGTTTTGTTACAGCCTCTACAGAGGGAGGGGAATGCAAATCGAAACTTTCACAATAGGATGTATAGGAGGGCCGTCATTCCTGACGGCCAAGATTTCCGAACGAGTTTAAGTTGTTAAGTTCTTGAGCCTTTAGTTAGTGTTGAGTTAGTGAGCTGCTACCATATAATGGATGTATAGGAGGGCCGTCATTCCTGACGGCCAATATTTCCGAACGAGTTTAAGTTTTTAAGTTATTGAGTTCTTGAGCCTTTAGTTAGTGTAGAGTTAGTGAGCTGCTAACATATAATGGACGTTTAGGAGGGCCGTCATTCCTGACGGCCAAGATTTCCGAACGAACCTCTTATATTACAATCGAATATCTTGCCTAACTTATTTCTATAAAACCAATCGGAATTCTTTCTTGGCCGTCAGGAATGACGGCCCTCCTATGCCCTCCTTTCGAAGGCAATATTATAGTGAAGTCGTTTTTGTTAGTAAGTAATAGCCTTCCAGACGAAGGAACATTTCATAGTATTTTTTCGATAGTTCTTTGAATTACCGCTCGGTGGTAATCGAATTACCGCTCGGTGGTAAACGGATTACCACTCGGTGGTACTCACGCTACCACTCGGTGGTACTCAGACTACCATTCGGTGGTACTCACGCTACCACTCAGTGGTACGCACTTCATCTCTCGGTTTTCAACATCTGGATACTCGAAATCAGAGTATCCTTTTTCTTTGCCGGTATTGTAGAATGATTCTCAAATTCTCTGAATTCTAGAAAATGTCAAGGATTTGAGAATTCTTTTCTTCTTAATTCTACTCATCTAAAGAAAATAATCGTTTTTTCTTTTTGGAAATTAAGATACTGGTTTTCAGTAACTTATCACTCATTATAGACAAAATCTATCTGGACATTGTTTTTATCTGTTGTCGTGCCGGCGAAATGATGCTATCTTTGCACCAGAGAAAAGAAAACAGATTAAGAATAATAAAAAAACAATAGCATATGAAAACATTGAATGTAACAGGTTTGAATAACTCAGAGAAAGTCGTGAACGCATTGGCACAGCTCCTGGCCGACTTCCAGGTACACTACACCAACCTGCGCAATCTCCACTGGAACGTGAAGGGTCACGGATTCTTCATCCTCCACGAGAAGTATGAGGAACTCTACAACGACGCAGCTTCCAAGATTGACGAGATCGCAGAACGCATGCTTCAGCTCGACGCTACTCCCGAGCACCGCTTCTCGAAGTATCTCGAGGTTGCCAAGGTGAAGGAACTCGAAGTAGTTGAGTGCGGCCACGCCGGAATGAACTACGTGCTTGACACGCTCAAACTCTTCATCGCAGAGGAGCGTCAGTTGCTCCAGTACGCTGCCGAGAACAACGACGAGGTGACAGTTGCCATGATGAGCGACTATCTGAAGGAGCAGGAGAAACTCTCCTGGATGCTCACCGCCTTCTCTTACAAGAGAGAAGAAGCTTGCAAGAATTAACTATCTTACTATTCTTCATAACAACCGCCGGACTATGACTCTTAGTCCTAAACGAATGACCGATACGAAAAAGGATGCGTGAAGTGATTTCACGCATCCTTTGCTTTTTGTGTCCACGGGATTTCTTCTGCTTGGAAGGCAGTACCCCCTAAATCTTGGAAGATAGTGCCTTCCAGGCACGTCCTTCATCGGTATCCACAATCCGGGCACATCCACTCGCTTCGCTCCTGTATGTATCCGGTTTCTGAGGTATTGCCTTCCAGGCAAATTCTATCATCTGGAACATCTTGCTGACCGTCACCGTATCTTGTGGTGTGGCGTTCCGAACAGCGGGGAAAATATCTAAAGAACCTCTGATGTCCGAAAAATTATGAATTATAAATTATGAATTGCCCCGAGTATTCCCCTGCACCCGTCTTCTATCAGGTCGAGCGCCCTTTCGAAGTCTTGCGGCCCGCCGTAATAGGGGTCGGGAACGCTCGGCTCGCCTGCATACTTAGAGAAATAATCAGCCATTTTGATGACTTTGCCTTTTTCTTCCGCGCTGTGGGCTTTTCTCGTCACGGCTTGGTAGTTGTCGTCATCCATCACGATAATGCGGTCAAAACGCTTAAAATCGGTCTCTGCGTCGATTTGTCGGGCACGATGCGTCAGCTTGTAGCCGCGACGATAGGCATGGTCGCGCATCCGCTTGTCGGCCAACTGACCCACATGCCATGCTCCGATACCGGCCGAGTCGATGTAGAACTTGTCTGTCAGACCGGCTTCATCCACCATCTTCTGCATCACTGCCTGAGCGGCCGTCGACCGACAGATATTGCCTAAACAAATAAACAGAATGGCCAGGCGCTTGTCTTTTTCTGTTTGCAACATTTTTTATTGTTTTTTTCGTTGTGAGTTTGTGAATTAATTCGTATGTTTGCACGTGATATGAAGAGAGTACATTTCACTCGCAAACTGCATTTCAGCCATAAGGAAGAAATATGGAATGCCTCGTCTCACGGCGCAGGCATCGTGCTTGGATTGGTGTTTGGTGTAGCCTTTCTCGTCTGGTGTTTCAAGTCGAAGGACGGATGGGCCACAGCCGGTGTGATTCTTTATCTTTTCGGAATGTTGTGCTCCTACATTGCTTCGACGCTCTATCATGCCCTGCCCGCGTGGTCGGTGTGGAAAGAGCGGCTGCGCAAGTGGGACCATGCCGCCATCTACTGGCACATTGCGGGCAGCTACAGTCCTATCACCCTGATATGTCTGCGCGACGCCGGTCTGTGGGGCTGGGGCCTCTTCATCTTTGTCTGGCTCTGCGCCATCGTGGGAACGGTGAAGAGCTTCATGCATCTGCAATCCCACAGCAACATCGAAACCTTATGTTTTGTGGGCATGGGGCTGTCGATACTGGTGGCCCTGAAACCGCTGATCGACAATCTGCCGCCGGCTGCCTTCTACTGGATAATAGGAGAGGGCGCCGCTTATATCACCGGTGCCCTCTTCTACACGCTTCACCGCCGCAAATACATGCACACGGTGTTTCATTTCTTTGTGCTCTTGGGCAGTATCTGCCACATCATCGCGGTGTGGGACATACTGCTAAAATTCATAATTCATAATTCATAATTGGCTGCGCGGCCGAGATAGGGGCTATAGGAGCTATAGTTTCTATAGGGGCTATAGAGACTATCGTTGCTATAGCATTGCCATCAGAGGGGCAGCTTCCAGGTCACTCCGTCCTTGGTGTCTTTCACCTCGAAGCCGGCAGACTGGAGGGCGTTGCGAATCTTGTCGCTCACGGCCCAATTCTTGTTCTGCTTGGCCTCATTGCGAAGCTCCAGCACGAGGTCTACCACCTTGCCGAAAGCCTCCTCGCGTGAGGCGTCGCTGCCGCAATGCTCATTGCTCAGGCCTAACAGGTCGCACGAGAAGAGACGCATGGTGTCGCCCAACTTTTTCAAATCGTCGGCAGAGATGTGAGCTTTGTGGTCGGTGAGCAGGTTGACGACATGGCAGGCGTCGAAGAGCGCGCTGATGACCAGTGGCGTGCAGAGGTCGTCGTTCATGGCGTCGTAGCAGCGCTGGGGCAGGGCTTCGACGAAGGCTTTCGTCTCTGCGTCCGACTCCTTCTCTGCCACCACGCGGCCCAGGTCGCTGATGCCATCCATGAGCCGCTGGTATCCCTTCTCGGCTGCCTTGAGAGCATCGTTGCTGAAGTCGACGGTGCTGCGGTAGTGGGCCGAGAGAATGAAGAAGCGTATCGTCATGGGCGAATAGGCTTGGTCGAGACTCTCGTGCTTGCCGGTGAAGAACTGCTCCAGCGTGATGAAGTTACCCAGACTCTTGCCCATCTTCTGTCCGTTGATGGTGATCATGTTGTTGTGCATCCAGTAGTGCACCATCTGGTCGCCCTGACTGGCCACAGCCTGTGCGATTTCGCATTCGTGGTGGGGGAAGATGAGGTCCATGCCGCCACCGTGGATGTCGAAGTGGTTGCCGAGATACTTGCGCGACATGGCCGTGCACTCGCAGTGCCATCCCGGGAAGCCGTTGGAGACGAACTCGCGGTAGTGGGGCTTGCCGTCGGCCTCAGTGCCGTCCTTATATTTGATGTCGATGGGCCAGCGCATGATGTGTTCGGGCTGGGCTTTCTTCCAAAGTGCGAAGTCGGCCTGATGGCGCTTCTCGCCCACACCGGCCAGCTCGCGCGAATTGTTGATGATGTCTTCCAGATTGCGATGGGAGAGGATGCCGTAGTGATGGTCCTTGTTGTATTTCTCCACGTCGAAGTAGATGGACCCGTTGCTCTCGTAGGCATAGCCGTTGTTGAGAATTTCTTCCACCATCTCGGCCTGCTCAATGATGTGGCCTGTGGCGTGGGGCTCTATCGAAGGCGGCAGTACGTTGAGCATCTCCATGGCCTTGTGGTAGCGGTTGGTGTAGTATTGTGCCACCTCCATGGGCTCTAACTGTTCCAATCGGGCTTTCTTCTCGATCTTGTCGTCGCCCTCATCGGCGTCGTGCTCCAAGTGGCCCACGTCGGTGATGTTGCGCACGTAGCGTACCTTGTAGCCAAGGTGAGTGAGATAGCGGAAAAGCACGTCGAAGGTGATGGCAGGGCGCGCATGGCCCAGATGCGGATCGCCGTAGACGGTGGGACCGCAGACATACATGCCCACATGAGGAGCGTTGAGCGGCTTGAAGAGTTCCTTCTGCCGCGTCAGGGTATTGTAAATCAGAAGATCTTGTTTCATATTCCAATGATTGTTTGTATCGTTATGCAAAGGTAGCGGTTTTTTGCCATTCGAGCAAGAATAATCGCTACTTCTTGATTGGAGTTATCGGACAGGTCGGACTAATCTGACTGATCAGACTAATCTGACTAATCCGACTGGTCTGACTAATCTGACTGATCAGACTGGTCTGACTAATCCGACTAATCTGACTAATCCGGCTGGTCTGACTAATCCGACTGGTCAGACTGGCCTGACTAATCCGACTGGTCCGAAAAGTCCGACTGGTCCGAAGAGTCTGACCAATCAGAAAAATCCTCGCCATTATTGCTTCAGCCCTTTCATGCTCAGCGAGATGCGGTGGCGACGATGGTCAACCTCCACGACGCGGACGCGCACATGCTGATGGAGCTTCACGGCTTCGTTGGGGTCGTGGATGAAGTGGTCGGAGAGTTGGGAGATGTGCACCAGTCCGTCGTGGTGCACGCCGATGTCGACGAAGGCACCGAAGTTGGTGATGTTGGTGACGATGCCGGGCAATTCCATCCCCTCAACGAGGTCGTCGGGGGTCTTCACGTTAGGGTCGAACTCAAAGGTCTCTATCTTGTCGCGTGGGTCACGGCCGGGCTTCTCCAGCTCCTGCATGATGTCGCGCAGCGTGGGGAGTCCAACCTCGCCCGAGACGTAGCGGTTGAGGTCGATCTGTTTTCTGCGGTCGGGATTCTTCATCAGTTCGCCGACGGTGCAGCCGCAGTCCTTAGCCATCTGTTCCACAATTTTGTAACTTTCGGGGTGCACAGCACTGGCGTCGAGCGGATTCTTGGCTCCCGGAATACGCAGGAAGCCGGCACACTGGGTGAAGGCTGCCGGACCGAGACGCGGCACCTTCTTGAGCTGGGCACGGGAGGTGAACGGACCGTTGGCGGTGCGGTAGTCGACGATGTTCTTTGCCAGTGAGGGACCGAGTCCGCTGACGTAGGTGAGCAGATGACGGCTTGCCGTATTGACGTTGACTCCCACGGAGTTGACGCAGAGCTCTACGGTCTGGTCGAGCGAGTTCTTCAGTTTGGTCTGGTCAACGTCGTGCTGGTATTGTCCGACGCCGATACTCTTCGGGTCGATTTTCACCAGTTCGGCCAAGGGATCCATCAGCCGCCGACCGATGCTCACAGCACCGCGCACCGTCACGTCCTCGTTGGGGAACTCCTCACGTGCGGTCTCAGAGGCCGAGTAGATGCTCGCTCCGTCCTCGCTCACCACGTAGGTGGGAATATCTTTTATTTGCCGCAGGATGTCGCTCGTCTCGCGTGAGGCTGTTCCGTTGCCCACGGCGATGGCCTCGATGTCGAAGCGGCGGGCTATCTCCTCGAAGTGCTGGAGTGGACTCTTTGCTTTGTCGCCCACGGCAAACACCACCGTGTGATAGACCAGATTGCCCTGAGCGTCGAGTACGACCACCTTGCAGCCCGTGCGGATGCCCGGGTCGACACCCATCACGCGCTTCTGGCCCAATGGCGCGGCCAACAGCAGTTGGCGAAGGTTCTCGCGAAATACGCGAATGGCCTCTTCGTCGGCCTTCTCCTTGCTGAGGCCGGCAAACTCATTCTCCATCGAGGGGCGGATGAGCCGCGAGTAACCGTCGTCGATGGCTTCCTCCATGAGTTGCTGACAGGCACTGCGACCACGAACAAACTGCCTGTAGAGACGGTCTTGGCATTCGTCGTCGTCGGCCGTGATGCTCACCTTGAGGAATCCCTCAGCCTCGCCGCGGCGCATGGCCAGAAGACGGTGGGAGGAGCAGCGGCGCAGCTGTTCGCTGAAGTCGAAGTAGTCGGAATATTTCTGTGCGGCTTCCTCTTCCGCCTTCTTCTTCACCACGTGGCTCTCGATCATTGCTCCGCGGCGATACACCGCCCTCACCTTTTGTCGGGCCTGTTCGTCCTCGCTCACGGTCTCGGCGATGATGTCCTTGGCACCTTGCAGCGCCTCGTCGGTGGAGGCCACGTCTTTGCCGACAAATCGCTTTGCGGCGGACGTCGGATCTTGTTCGCGTTGGAGCATGATGAGCGTGGCCAAAGGTTCCAGTCCCTTCTCGCGGGCCACTTGAGCACGTGTGCGGCGCTTGGGCTTGTAGGGCAGATAGATGTCCTCTATCTCCGTGGCATCCCAGCTCTGTTCTATGCGCTGGCGTAGGGCATCGGTGAGTTTGCCCTGGTCGTTGATGGTCTTCAGAATCGTGTCCTTGCGTTTGCGCAGTTCGGTGAGCTTGCCGTTCAAGTCGTTGATGGCAGCAATCTGCACTTCGTCAAGGCCGCCCGTATGTTCCTTGCGGTAGCGGGCGATAAACGGAATGGTGCAACCCTCGTCCAGCAGGCCGAGCGTCGCCTCCACCTGTCGCGCCGGCAATTGCAGCGCCGTGGAGATATGTGATGTAAAAGGATTCATTGCTTTAGAGTTGAGGGGTGGCTATAGTTGCTATAGGGGCTATAGTTGCTATAGTAGCTATAGTTGGCGCTAGCCAAAATTATGAATTATGAATTGTGAATTATGAATTATCTCAGCTTTTCCCCGTCACGATGCGCTTGATGTCGTTGAGCTTGTTGAGGGCTTCAACGGGAGTGAGGTTGTTGATGTCGAGGCCGATGATCTCATCGCGGATTTGCCGCAGCACGGGATCGTCGAGCTGGAAGAAACTGAGCTCCACACCTTCCTCATGTTTGGCCAGTCGCTCTGCCGTCGTGGGCTTTCCGGCCTGTCCTACGCCCTCGTTGTCTTTCTCCAGTTCCTTCAGAATCACGTTGGCACGCTTCACGATGCTGCGGGGCATACCGGCAATCTCGGCCACGTGGATACCGAAGCTGTGCTCCGAACCGCCTCGCTCCAACTTGCGCAGGAAGATGACTTTGCCGTCTACTTCCTTCACGCTCACGTTGTAGTTCTTGATGCGCGGGAAGTTCTTCTCCATCTCGTTGAGCTCGTGATAGTGGGTGGCGAAGAGCGTGCGGGCCTGAGCCTTGGGATTCTCGTGCAGATACTCCACGATGGCCCAGGCGATGCTGATGCCGTCGTAGGTGCTGGTGCCGCGTCCGAGTTCGTCGAAGAGTACGAGCGAATGGGGCGTGACGTTGTTCAGAATGTCGGCGGCCTCCGTCATCTCCACCATAAACGTGGATTCGCCTAGCGAGATGTTGTCCGACGCTCCCACACGAGTGAAAATCTTGTCGACGATGCCCACTTTGGCGCTCTCTGCCGGTACGAAACAGCCTATCTGGGCCAGCAGCACGATGAGTGCTGTCTGTCTGAGCAGGGCTGACTTACCGGCCATGTTGGGACCGGTGATCATCATGATCTGCTGCGTCTCCGTGTCGAGATAGACGTCGTTGGGAATGTAGCGCTCACCAAGGGGCAACTGGGTCTCAATCACCGCGTGCCGGCCCTGCTTGATGTCGAGCACGTCGTCGCTGGCGATGACCGGGCGCACGTAGCAGTTCTGCTCGCTCACCTTGGCAAAGCTCAACAGACAGTCGATATGGGCCAGTACGTTGGCATTGATTTGTATCTGGGGAATGTACTCCTGCATGGCATTGATGAGTTCCTGGAAGAGCTGTGCCTCCAGTTCCAGTATCTTCTCGTCGGCACCGAGAATCTTCTCCTCGTAGTCTTTCAGTTCCGGCGTGATGTAGCGCTCGGCCTGCACCAGCGTCTGCTTGCGAATCCAATCCTGCGGCACCTTGTCCTTGAACGGATTGCGCACCTCCAGATAGTAGCCGAAGACGTTGTTGAAGCCCACCTTCAGCGAAGGGATTCCCGTGCGCTCGCTTTCGCGCTGCTGTATCTGCAGCAGATAGTCCTTGCCGTTGCGCGATATGGATCGCAGGTCGTCGAGCTGCTCGTTGTAGCCGTCGGCAATGACGTCGCCTTTGCTGACGAGCTGTGGTGGGTCGGGCTGAATCTCCTTCTCAATACGGTCTTTCAGACTCTCACAGAGATTGAGCTGCTCGCCAATGCGCTTCAGCGACTCGTTGTCGGCGTAGAGACAGGCGTTCTTCACAGGCCGGATGGCGTCGAGGGCATTGCGGAGCTGCACTATCTCGCGCGGCGACACGCGACCCACGGCCACCTTGGAGATGATGCGCTCCAGGTCGCCCATGCGGTGGAGCTGCTCGTCGATGAGGTCGCGGAAGTCGGGCTTCTTGAAGAAATATTCCACCACGTCGAGCCGCTGATTGATGCGGCGCGGCTCTTTCAGCGGAAACACCATCCAGCGGCGTAGCATACGGCCGCCCATCGGTGTCACGGTCTGGTCGATAACGTCGAGCAGACTCTTGCCGTCCTCCTGCATAGGCTGCAGCAGTTCCAGCGAGCGGATGGTGAATTTGTCGAGGCGCACGTAGCGGTCCTCGTCGATTCGTGCGAGCGAGGTGATATGGTTGATGTGTGTGTGCTGGGTGATCTCAAGATATTGCATGATGGCGCCCGCGGCAATGATGCCGTTCTTCAGATGCTCCACGCCGAATCCCTTGAGATTTTTCGTGCCGAAATGGTGGAGCAGCTTCTGGCGTGCGGTCTGCTCGGTGAACACCCAGTCGTCGAGTTCGAACACACAGAACTTCGTGCCGAAATGCTCCTCAAAATCCTTCTTGCGATTGCGGTCGAACAACACCTCTTTCGGAGAGAAATTGCCGAGGAGTTTCTCCACATAATCAACAGATCCCTCATCGGTGAGGAACTCGCCCGTGGAGATATCGAGAAAGCTCACACCACAGGCGTTCTTTCCGAAGTGGACGGCGGCCAGGAAGTTGTTTTCCTTATAGTTGAGCACGTTGTCGCCCATGGCTACACCCGGCGTGACGAGTTCGGTGATGCCGCGCTTCACCATCTTGTCCATCTCCGACAGACCTTTCTTTCCCTTGATGGCGGCGCGCTTCTTCTTCGGGTCCTCCAGCTGGTCGCAGATGGCCACGCGCTTGCCGGCTCTGACGAGCTTGGGCAGATAGGTGTCGAGGGCGTGGTGGGGGAATCCTGCCATAGCCACATCGCCCGAACTGCCGCCGTTGTTGCGCTTGGTCAGGGTGATGCCGAGGATGCGCGAGGCCTCCACGGCATCGTCGCCGTAGGTCTCATAGAAGTCGCCGCACCTGAAGAGCAGCAGCGCATCGGGATGCTTGGTCTTCATCGAGAAGAACTGCCGCATCATTGGTGTTTGGGAAGGATCTGATTTCGCCATTATTTTCTTGTTCTTTATTTGACTTGCAAAGATAACGATTTTTGGGCGAAACGCAAAATCATAATGGTTTTGGGGAATTGAAGATTGTATTCGAATCTTCACACGATCATCATCGGTTGTTTACACATAAGGCCTACTTTTGCAATGTAACCGTATCCGGGGCTTGCTGGCACGGATACACAAAGACAGATGCTTATGGAACTGATAGAAAAAGATGACTTCTGGAACAATGACAATGGGTCGTTCTGTTCTTTTCTGGCTTTCGTGGGAGCCGCCATTGCCCTGTGGTGCCACGTGCTGTGGAGCTTCTATTTCGCCGCCACGCTTTGGCTGTTCAGTCTTGTAGTACTCGTAGGCACGCTGGTCAACGATATCCGACAGTCGCACTATCAGCATTGCCTTCGCGATGGTCTTTGTCTCGCCGCCTGCCTGCTCGTCGGCTTCCTCTGCGTTGGCGGTTACCACAGCGTTTTGGGCCGATAGAGTGGGGGAGGTGATGCCCTATAAAACAAAAATCTTATAAGTCCTTTGGAGAGTGTGTTCCAAAAAACTTATAAGATTTCTAGTTTTCTTTATGCCGCAATGGCCCGTGCACTGTTGGCCGGCAGGAATGCCGGCCCTCCTACCGCCGCGCCAGCTAAAATTATGAATTATGAATTGTGAATTATCAGTGTGCTTCGAGCCAGTTCTTGCCCCACCCGGCATCGGCCAGGAGAGGAACACTGAGCTTGCAGGCACCCTGCATCTCACTGACGACGATTTGCTCCACGCGCTCCTTCTCCTCGGGATAGACCGAGAAGTTGAGTTCGTCGTGCACCTGCAGGATCATCTTCGAGCGGATGCCCTCCTCCTCAAAACGCTTGTGGATGCGGATCATCGCAATCTTTATGATGTCGGCCTCGGTGCCCTGGATGGGCGCGTTGATGGCGTTGCGCTCGGCAAAACCGCGTACAGTACCGTTCTTTGAGTTGATGTCGGGCAGATAACGGCGGCGACCGAACATCGTCTCGGCATAGCCTTTCTGGCGTGCTGAGGCTATGGCGTTGAGCATATACTGGTGAACCTTGGGGAAGGTGCTGAAGTAGTCGTCGATCAACTGGCGGGCTTCACCGTTGCTGATGCCCATGCGCTGGGCCAGACCGAAGGCCGTGATACCGTAGATGATGCCGAAGTTGGCCTGCTTGGCCTTCTTGCGCTGGGCGTCGGTGACGGCATCCAGGTCTATCTTCCATATCTTTGCAGCGGTGGCGCGGTGAATGTCCTGACCGGCGCAGAAGGCTTCAATCAGATGTTCGTCGCCCGAAAGGTGGGCCATGATGCGGAGCTCTATCTGACTGTAGTCGGCCGAGAAGAAAAGGCATCCCGGCTCCGGCACGAAGCACTTGCGAATCTCCTTGCCGTCGTCGGTGCGCACGGGGATGTTCTGCAGGTTGGGATCGCTCGACGATAGTCGGCCGGTGGCGGTCAGGGCCTGATTGAACGATGTGTGGATATGGCCCGTGCGCTTGTTGATCAGCTTGGGCAGGGCGTCGACATACGTGCTGAGCAGCTTCTTCATCCCGCGATAGTTGAGGATGTCCTGCACGACGGGCGCCTTGGCGGCCACGCTCTGCAGCACTTCCTCCGAGGTGACGTATTGTCCGGTGCGCGTCTTCTTGGGCTTTTCGAGGATGTGCATCTTCTCGGGCGAGAAGAGAATCTCGCCCACCTGCTTCGGCGAGGAAATGTTGAATCGCTCTCCCGCCTCCTTATATACGCGCTGCTCGTATTCGTTCATCCGTTCGGTGAAGATACGGGAAGTCTCTTTCAGCGCTTCGGTGTCGAGACAGACGCCGTTCATCTCCATGTCGGCCAATACCGGCACGAGGGGCATCTCGATTTCCTCAAACAGCCGTTCGCCGCCGACTTCCTTGAGTTTGGGCTCAAGAACGTTTTTCAGTTTCAAGGTCACATCGGCATCCTCGGCCGCATACTCATAGATTTCCTTCGGGTCGAGGTCGGCCATATTCTTCTGGCCCTTTCCTTTCGGACCGATGAGCTCCTCGATGTGGATGGTCTTGTAGTGGAGCAGCTGCTCGGCCATGTCGTCCATGTTGTGTTTCAGTTCGGGCTGAATGATGTAGTGGGCCAACATGGTGTCCCACATCTTTCCGCCGATGCGCACGCCATAGTTGCAGAGCACCTCGAAGTCGTACTTGATATTCTGTCCCACTTTGAGGATGGAAGGCTCTTCATAGAACGTTTTGAAAATATTAACAATACGCAATGCTTTTTCACGTTCGCGCGGAACAGCCACGTAGAAGGCCTTGTTTTCCTCAGCCGAAAAGCTCAATCCCACCAATTCTGCATCGATCGCATTGGTTGAAGTGGTCTCCGTGTCCAGACTGACAATTTGCTTTGTCATTAAAAAATCACAGAGTTTTTGCGCATCTTCTTCTGTTTCAATCAGTTTGTAATCGTGATTGATTTCTTTAAGGCTCTGAAAACTTTGATTTTTTTCTTCTTCTTTATGATTGTCCGAAAATAAAGAAAAAATATCCGGTTCGTTATTAACTTTATTTTGCTTTTCGACCGGCTTGTTAACAAACTTCGACAAAAGGCGTTTGAACTCCAGTTCGCCGAAGATTTTTGTCAGTTCTTCCTCGTTCGGACTTTGCACTTTCATCTCGTCGAGTTTCAGCTCAATGGGAACGTCGGTTCGGATGGTGGCGAGGAATTTCGACATCTTGATATCGTCGACCGCGCCTTCCACCTTCTCCTTCATCTTGCCTTTCAGTTTGTCGGTGTTTTGCAGCAAACCGTCGACGCTGCCGAATTCGTTGATGATTTTAACGGCGGTCTTCTCGCCTACGCCGGGACATCCGGGGAAGTTGTCGGCCGAGTCACCCATCAGGGCCAGGAGGTCGATCACCTGCTCGGGGGTGCTGATGCCGTAGTGGCTGGTCAGGGCCGCCTTGTCGATGACGTCATAGCCACCGCCGTGGCGGGGTTTGTACATCATGATGTTGTCGCTGATCAGCTGACCGTAGTCCTTGTCGGGCGTCAGCATGAAGGTCTTCACGCCCGCTTTGCCGGCTTTCGTGGCGAGCGTTCCGATGACGTCGTCGGCCTCGAAGCCGTCGGCCTGATAGATGGGGATGCGGAGTGCCTTGAGAATGTCCTTTATCCAGGGCACGCTCTTCTTGATGTCCTCCGGTGTTGCGTCGCGCTGGGCCTTGTAGGGTGGGAAGGCCTCGTGGCGGAACGTCTTGCCATGGTCGAAGGCCACACCGAGATAAGTGGGCTTTTCCTTCTGCATGATCTCCTGCAAGGTGTTGCAGAATCCCATGATGGCAGATGTGTTCATCCCTTTGGAATTGATGCTGGGATGCTTGAGAAATGCATAATAGGACCGGAATATCAACGCATAAGCGTCTATCAGAAAGAGCTTTTCCATATTTTATTTCTTATAATGGTGTAAAATTACTAAAAAAAAGCCACATATATCCGATTTATTCAGTAATTTTGTAACAAATTTACTTTCGTCATGGATTATATTTCGATCATCAAACAACCAATAGGATCCGAACTGGCCGATTTTATTAATCTCTTCAACGAATCGTTGTCCCACACTGACGGGCTTTTGCAGCAGGTGTTGGACCACATTCGCAAGCGTGCCGGTAAACGAATGCGGCCGATACTGATTCTGCTTATGGCGAAAAACTTCGGACGAGTCACTGACACTACGCTCAACGCTGCCGTGGGATTGGAGCTCCTCCACACGGCATCGCTCGTGCACGACGACGTCGTTGACGAAAGCAAGCAGCGCCGCGGACAACTCTCGGTCAATGCCGAATACGACAACAAGGTGGCTGTGCTGGTGGGCGACTACATTCTTTCCACTGCTCTGCTCTACGTGAGCCGCACGCACAGCGAGATTGTCGTGCGCTATCTCTCCGAACTGGGCCGCACGCTGAGCAACGGCGAGATTCTGCAGCTCTCCAACATCCAGAATGAGACCATCACCGAGGAGGCTTATTATAAGGTGATAGAGCAGAAGACGGCCGCTCTCTTCGAGGCCTGTGCGTCGATAGGCGCGCTGTCGGCCGGTGCTGCTGAAGAGGACATCCAGCAGGCAAAGCTCTTCGGCCGCAACCTGGGAATGATTTTCCAGATTCGTGACGACATCTTCGACTACTACGACAACAGCGACATCGGCAAGCCCACTGGCAACGACATGACCGAGGGCAAGCTCACGCTGCCCGTCATCTACGCGCTCAACACCACCCGCGACGTGGATATGCTGGCGTTGGCCATGAAGGTGAAGTCGGGCGACGTGACGCGTGAGGAGATTGAGCGGCTCGTGGAATTCACCAAACAGAACGGTGGCATTGAATACGCCGACAAGAAGATGTGGGAGATACATGCCCGGTCGGTTGACTTCTTGGAATCGGAGGTGAAGGACGCCGACGTGCGTCGCTCGCTGCGGGCCTATTTGGACTTCGTGATAGAGCGTACGAAGTAGGGTGGCTTCTCATGGACTACTATCGTATAAAGAAATAAAAAACGGCGGTTAGAAATAACCGCCGTTTATCGTATCTGTCTGTCTTAGAAATAGTTGACTTCCTTGCCCACAATCTCATTGATGAGCGTGTTGGTGAGACGGCTGGTGCCCAGACGGAACCAGTAGTTGGTCAGCCACTCCTTGCCGCAAACCTCTTTCAGGATGGTGTAGTAGGTGAGGGCGTCCTTCACGGTGTTGATGCCGCCGGCAGGCTTCAGACCAATCTGAATACCGGTCTTGTCGTAATATTCCTTAATAGCCTGGCACATCACATAGACGCTCTCGGGTGTGGCGCCCGATTTCTCCTTGCCAGTCGACGTCTTGATGTAGTCGGCGCCAGCATACATGCTCAGCAGGGCGGCCTTCTTCACGTTTGACAGAGAGCCCAAGTCGCACACCTCGAGGATGACTTTCATGGGTACGTCCTCACCGCAAACCTGCTTCAGCTCGTTGATGTCGTCGCTCACGCCCTCGTAGTCGCCGCTGAGGAACTTGCCCACAGGCATGACGATGTCTACGTTGGTGGCGCCGTCGGCAACGGCCAATTGCGTCTCGGCAATCTTCACCTCCATACGGCTTTGAGAGCTCGGGAAATTGCCACAAACATTCGTGATCTCAACGCCGTCAATCTCTAGACTCTGAGCCACCAGTTCCGTGAATACCGGGTAGACGCAGATGGCGGCCACGTGGGGTAGGTCGGGGTAGTCGGAGTCGAACTTGTTCACTTTCTCCGTCATGGCGAGGATGCTCTCCTCAGTGTCTGTGGTGTGCAGCGAAGTGAGTTCCACGCTTCCCAGGAGGAATTTACGCGTCTCGATATTGTCGTTCTCGGGCAGTTTCTCAGCCACGATTTTCTCCACCGCAGCCTTCACCTCAGCCTCGTCGATATTGCAGTTGTAGAGGTTGAGCGCCTGTTCGTATTTGCTGACAGTTTGTTCCTGCTGTTTCTTCTTCTCGTTCTCGTCGCGGATGACGATTTCCTTGATTTTTCCCATTTGTTATGCTTTTAGTTTAGGATTGTTCAAATGTCTTGTGGCGTCGCGTTGCGTCTTCTTCGCCATGCTTTTCTCGAATTCTTCTGTGAGGTCCACGCCAGTCTGGTTGGCCAGACAGATCAACACCCACAGCACGTCGGCCATCTCTTCGCCCAGGTTGGGTTTCTCGCCCGCCTTGAAGCTCTGGTCGCCATATTTGCGCGCTATGACACGCGCCAGTTCGCCCACCTCTTCCGTGAGGCAGGCCATGTTGGTGAGCTCTGAGAAATATCTCACACCGTATGTCTTAATCCATTGATCTACTTGCTGTTGCGCTTCTTTTATCGTCATGATTGTGCGGTTTTTGGGGGGAGGGCTTTTTAGGGGCTATAGGCTCTATGGTTGCTATAGTTTCTATAGTCCCTATAGTTTCTATAGTCCCTATAGTTTCTATAGCAACTATGGCTGCTATAGCATCTATAGGCTCTTGTCTCCCTCGTTATTCTTTATTTTTCGTGTCCATGCAAATTGTCACGGGGCCGTCGTTGATGAGCGCCACCTGCATGTCGGCGCCGAATTCGCCAGTGCCTACCGGCTTTCCAAGCGCTTTGCTCAGACGTTCAACGAAAGTCTCATAGAGGGGGATGGCGGTGGCGTGGCCGGCAGCACGAATCCAGCTCGGGCGGTTGCCCTTTTTGTAGCTGGCCATCAACGTGAACTGCGAGACCACAATGATGTCTCCTCCGGCTTGAAGGATGTCGACATTCATCACGCCATTCTCGTCGTTGAACACGCGCAGACCGATGATTTTCTTCACCAGCCAGTCGACGTCCTCCTCGGTGTCGGCTTCCTCGATTCCCAACAGAATGAGATAGCCCTTGCCAATCTCTGATTTCACTCTGCCTCCTATCGTAACCGATGCTTGGCTCACTCGTTGTATTACAATTCTCATGCTTGCAAAGATAGTAAAAAACGACGATAAGTAGCGGTTTTTTCCCTTTATATTTGCTGTCGTTGATGATATCTTATAGAAACAATATAAAGCCATTTCCACCCTGAAAGCTAAGATATGGCAACACACTACGCAGCGATTTACTTTCTCAATACTGAGCGTCCTTCTTTTGATTACCGAGAGTTGATGATACGTGACAACTGTCACGTTTGTTCGTGACAATCGTCACGTTCACGCGTGACAACTGTCACGTTCGTCTGTGACAACTGTCACGTTCGTCCGTGACAACCGTCACGTTGGTTCGTGACAGCTGTCACGAGACTAGATTAGCCATATTTTCAAAGGCAAACTGTGCGAATTGAATGATTTGATAGCGCTTTAAAATCACTCCTTACTGGTCTTTTCTTCTTCCCAGAACTTCACCAGAATGTCGGTTTTTGCCTCTCCAACCACCTTGATTAGGTCCTCACGCGATGCTTCTTTCATGCGTTTCACGCTCTTGAAAGCCTTCAGAAGGGCGTCTTTTGTCTTCGGTCCTATGCCCTTTATGTCGTCCAGTTCGCTGTGGAGGGCGTGCTTTGAGCGCTTGTCTCTATGGAATGTAATTGCATATCTATGCACCTCGTCCTGAATCTGCGTCAACACCCTGAAGAGTTCGCTCTTTACGTCCACGGCAACGGTCTTTGGCGGGAAGCCAAACAGCAGTTCGTTGGTGCGGTGGCGGTCGTCTTTGGCGAGTCCGGCAATGGGAATCGGCAGGTGGAGTTCGCCCTCCGTCACTTCTCTCACCACGTCCATCTGGCCTTTACCACCATCGGTGATGATGAGGTCGGGCAGGGGTTGCTTCTCCTCAATCATACGGCTGTAGCGGCGTCTTACGACCTCCTGCATCGAGGCGTAGTCGTCCGGACCGACGACGGTCTTGATGTTGTACTTGCGGTAGTCCTTTCTTGATGGCTTCATACCTTTATATACTATGCAACCGGCCACGGCGTCGGTGCCCGAGATGTTGCTGTTATCGAAGCATTCTATCTGATAGGGCATCTTCTCCATGCCCAGCAGCTTCTGCAGTTCCTTCATCAGGCGGGTTTGTTTCTGCTCCGGATTCAGTTTTTCTGATTGCTTCAGCCGGTCAAACTTGTATTGCTTGCCGTTCATCTCAGAGATTTCCAGCAGGTGTTTCTTGTCGCCGCGCTGCGGAATAAAGAATTGCGCGTCCTTGATTTTCCAGTTCATCTCGAAGGGAACAATGATTTCCTTGGCCTCGCTGTGGAAGCGTTCCCTGATCTCGGGTATGGCCTGGTTGAGCAAGTCCTCGTCGCTCTCATCTAGCTTGCGCTTATATTCGTAGGTGAAACTTTGGTTCACCGTACCGTTTTTCACGTGGATATAGTTGATGTAAGCGTTCTTGTTGTTCTCGTCGTCCGTGATGGTGAAAACGTCTACATCGGTAATCGTGTGGCTTACGACCTCACTCTTCGACACGAATTCCTGAAGCAGGAGATACCGTTGCTTGAGCACTTCGGCCTCTTCAAACTTCAATTCCTCGGCGCATTTCTGCATTCTGTCGTATACCCACTTGCTGAGCTCACGCGTATTTCCCTTCAGAATCTCCTTCGCCTGACGGATATTCTCCTGATAGTCCTCCCACGACTGTTTGCCGATGCAGCATCCCTCGCAGTTGTGAATGTGGTATTCCAGACAGGGCTTGTACTTCTTGTGCTCCACGCCCTCTTTCGTGATGGGCTGTTGGCACGACCGCGGCTTATAAATCTTCTTGATCAGCTCCAGTATGTTGTACATGGCTGAGATGTGGGGAAACGGACCGAAGTAGGTGCCGTAGCGCTTGTTGATGTGTCTTGTCTTGAAGATGCGCGGAAAAGTCTCGTTGGTTACGACAATGCTCGGGTAGGTCTTGCCGTCCTTCAGCAAGACATTGTAGCGTGGGTTGTACTGTTTGATGAGGGAGTTCTCCAGCAGCAGGGCGTCCTCTTCAGAGTTCACCACTGTGTAAGAGATGTCCCAGATCTTGGAGACGAGCACCTTTGTCTTGAACCTGTCAACTTCTTTATGGAAGTAGGAGCTTACGCGCCGTTTCAGGTTCTTGGCCTTTCCCACGTAGATAATCACTCCGTCGCGGTCGTAGTACTGATAAGATCCAGGTTGCTCGGGCATGGATAGCACGATATTCTTCAATCTGGCCAGCCTCTTCTCGTTTTCTTCTTTGTTCATGTAAATCCTTAAATGATTGTTTTTCAGCCTCTCCGCCGTTTTAAGTTTCACGTGAAACTTTAACTGTCGTCGGCCTTGTTGTTCTCTGTAGGCGATGGCTGAGCGGTCTCTTTTTGCAGCTGCGCTGTCGCCTTTCTTCGTTGTCCGGCTATTCCTCTTGCGCTCTGTGGAGAGTAGGGCGTGGCAGCCCGTCTGGCTTTCTCTCCCGAAGTTTTATCGCCGGGAATGCGCCCGCGATGAATTGCTGCCGGAGACAGCTGTGCGGCTTGGAGTTTTGCTGAATCCTTTCTCCTGCTCATCGAATCGATTTTTTTCGCTTCTCCTTATCCGAATTCAGCCTATTCCGTCTGTCTTTTTCCGCTGCTTTTCGTCGGTTTTCTGCTTTCTTCTTCTGCATGGGAGTATTTCGCTGTTTGTTCGGTTTGGCTACTTTCCGATGCTATCGCACGAATTCTTTCCTGGCGTTTTCTGCGGTATTTACCGTCGCTGCAGAAGAAAGAAAAAAGGGTAGGGCTTTGTAGGCCCTACCCGCAGTTGCTATAGCTTGATGAGGGATGTTATCTCTACATCCTTATCGAAGATGTCGCGCGCATTGGGAAATTCGTGGTTCAGTTCGATGATGAAGTTTACGTAGATTTTCTTCGGATGGAACTTCTTCACGAGGTCGCAGGCCGCTTTCATCGTGCCGCCCGTTGCGAGCAGATCGTCGTGGAGCAACACGATATCATCGCTCTTAATGGCGTCTTTGTGAATCTCTATCGTGTCAGCTCCGTACTCTTTCTGGTAGGTCTGCTGCACGGTGTCGCAAGGCAACTTTCCTGGTTTGCGGCACAGCACGATTCCGGCACCCAGTCTTAGGGCTACGGCCGACGACATAACGAATCCGCGGCTCTCGATGCCCACCACCTTGGTGATGCCTTTGTCCTTGTAGAGTTCTGTCATTTCATCGGTGATAATCTTCACGCATTCGCCGTTTTTGAACAGCGTTGTGACGTCGCGGAAATTGACTCCTTTAATGGGCCAATCGGGTATCACCCGTAGGTTGGCCAATAGCGTTTCATTGTTCATTTCTTGTTAAATGGTTTATGTCTAAGTGTTTCGATTTCAACGGTTTAATCTTAAAGCGGTTTCACGTGGAACATTCGTTTTCCGCCATCTCTCCGGCGCTTTTCGGCGCTGCGGAGAAAGGCGGTGTTTCGGCTATCTTCCCATCAGGACGAGCAGCACGTTGATGTCGCTCGGACTGACGCCGGGGATGCGGCTAGCCTGCCCCAAAGTGTCGGGATTGATGGCCTTGAGTTTCTGCCGGCACTCGGTTGAAAGTTCGTGAAGGGACTCGTAGTTGAAATGGCCCTTTATCTTGATATCTTCCAGCCGGTGCATCTTCTCCGCCACGATGCGTTCGCGCTCTATATATCCTTTATATTTTATTTTGATCTCCGCTGCCTCGGCAATTTCTTCCTTGCGGTTTTTCGGCTCATCCATCAGTTCGGCCAATCCGGGGAAAAGAGGCTTGAGCTTTTCGAGCGACAACTGCGGACGGCAGACAAGCTCCGAAAGTTTGCAGCCAGTGTGGAGTGGGGTAGAACCAACACGCTCCAATGCATCGTTTACATCCGACGGCTTCACCGAGGTTTGCTGGCAGAAGTCGATGATGCGCCCGATGGCCGTTTTCTTCTCCATCCACCAGTCGTAGCGTTCGCGCGTTGCCAGTCCGAGCTCATAGCTCTTTTCGGTGAGTCGGGCGTCGGCGTCGTCTTGGCGCAGAAGAATGCGATATTCGGCGCGTGACGTAAACATGCGGTAGGGTTCGTCAACGCCACACGTGCAGAGGTCGTCGATGAGTACGCCGATATAACTCTCGTCGCGTTTCATCACCAGTGGTTCGCCGCCACCGCATTTCAGCGCGGCGTTGATGCCGGCCACGATTCCCTGTCCGGCAGCTTCCTCGTAGCCCGTCGTTCCGTTCACCTGTCCTGCAAAGAAAAGTCCGGGAATCACTTTCGACTCCAGACTGTGGTTTAGCTGCGTCGGATCGAAGTAATCGTACTCGATGGCGTAACCCGGTCGGTAGGCCACAGCGTCGCGCAGGGCCGGTATCTTGTGGATAGCGTTCAATTGCACGTCGATGGGCATCGATGAGGAGAAGCCGTTCAGGTACATCTCGTTGGTGTCCTCTCCTTCGGGCTCTATGAATAGCGGGTGCTGGTCCTTGTCGGGAAAGGTGACGAGCTTTGTCTCAATGCTCGGGCAGTAGCGCGGACCGGTGGACTGGATCTGTCCGTTGAAGAGCGGAGAGTCGGCCAGTCCGGCTCGCAGCGTCTCGTGGGCCTCCTTGTTGGTGTAGCAGGTCCAGCAGGGCAGTTGCTTCAGCACGCGGTGCGGACCCATATAGGAGAACTGATGGAAATCGGTTTCGCCGGGTTGCTTCTCGGTGTCCTCAAAATGAATGCTCCGGCGGTCGAGGCGCACGGGAGTGCCCGTCTTCATTCGTGAGGAGCGTATGCCGTAGCGCGTGATGCTCTCCGTGAAGTGGGGAACGGCAGGTTCGGCACAGCGTCCGCCGGGATACATGTGACGGCCGATGTGGAGCAGTCCGTTGAGGAATGTTCCGGCGGTGACGACGACACATTTGCTGCGGAACTCCACGCCCCAGATGGTGCGCACGCCCACGGCCTCGCCGTTCTCGACGATGAGTTCGTCGGCCTGGTCTTGCCAGATGCAAAGGTTGTCGACGCTGTCGAGCACGCGGCGCCATTCCCATATATATTTTCCGCGGTCGCACTGTGCACGTGGCGACCATACGGCCGGACCCTTTCCGCGGTTGAGCATGCGGAACTGGATGGCCGTGGCGTCGGTGACGTGTCCCATCTCGCCGCCGAGCGCGTCGATCTCGCGCACAATCTGTCCCTTGGCAATGCCTCCGACAGCAGGGTTGCACGACATCTGCGCAATCTTGTTCATGTCCATAGTGATGAGGCACGTCTTCGCGCCCATCCTTGCGGCAGCGGTAGCCGCTTCACAGCCTGCGTGCCCGCCGCCAATAACAATAACGTCGTAATGGAAATTCATTTTGCTGTTCTCTTGTTTGCGACAAAAGTAAGAAAAATAATCGAATTTTATCTGTTTTACTTTGATTAATCATTAAAATATCGTAATTTTGCAGTTGTTATGGAAAGCCCGAAGCTGACAATCTCTTAACCTCAGAAGGGCTGTATGACGAAGATGATAGATTAAACGACAACTCGGAACAATTCATCAATTTAAATATCTAAATTCAATCATCTATGTGGTTAATCAATTCACCAATTGGTAGAAAGGTGGTGATGTCGGTAACCGGCATCTGCCTTATTCTATTCTTGACGTTCCACGCTTGTATGAACGTTGTGGCCCTGTTCTCGGGCGACGCTTACAACACGATTTGCGAATTGCTTGGTGACAACTGGTATGCACTGCTGGGTACGGCCGGTCTGGCTTTCCTGGCTGTATGCCACATTGTTTACGCTTTCATCCTCACGGCCCAGAACCGCCGTGCACGTGGTGAGCAGCGCTACGAGGTCACAAGCCGTCGTCCTGAAGTGGAGTGGGCATCACAGAACATGCTGGTGCTTGGCATCATCATCATCCTGGGTCTTTGCCTTCACTTGTATAACTTCTGGGCCAATATGATGCTGGCCGAGCTCACAGGCTGCGATCCCAGCATCGCCGGTGTGGCTGGTCCTACAGATGGTGCCGCGCTCATCGCCTACACCTTCTCACAGCCCGTCTACGTTGTGCTCTACATCGTATGGCTCGTGGCTCTGTGGTTCCACCTCACTCACGGATTCTGGAGCTCTATGCAGACATTAGGATGGAGCGGTAAGGTATGGTTCCCCCGCTGGAAGTGCATCGGCAACATCTACGCCACGTTGCTCATCCTGTGCTTCCTGGCCGTTGTACTCGTCTTCTTCTTCAAGTCGTTGTGCGGCGTTGCATAACGTGTATTTGGGATCGCCCAAAAGCGTTCTCGTTTCATGTTTTCACTTTCAATAAAATACAATTATGTCACAGATAGATTCTAAAATTCCAGAAGGCCCTTTAGCTGAGAAATGGACTAACTATAAAGCTCACCAGAAACTGGTGAACCCCGCCAACAAGCGTAAGCTCGACATCATCGTCGTGGGTACAGGTCTGGCCGGTGCCAGTGCCGCTGCCTCACTCGGCGAGATGGGCTTCCACGTGATTAACTTCTGCATTCAGGACTCTCCCCGTCGTGCACACTCTATCGCCGCACAGGGTGGTATCAATGCAGCCAAGAACTATCAGAACGACGGTGACTCCGTTTACCGTTTGTTCTACGACACCATCAAGGGTGGCGACTACCGCGCCCGTGAGGCCAACGTTTACCGTCTGGCTGAGGTGAGTGCCAACATCATCGACCAGTGCGTCGCACAGGGCGTGCCTTTCGCACGTGAATATGGTGGTATGCTTGCCAACCGTTCTTTCGGTGGTGTGCAGGTCTGCCGTACATTCTACGCCAAGGGTCAGACGGGTCAGCAGCTGCTGCTCGGTGCTTATTCCTCTTTGATGAAAGAGGTACACAACGGCACCGTTGAGCTCCACACCCGTACAGAGATGGAGGATGTAGTGATTATCGACGGTCGCGCACGCGGCATCATCGCCAAGAACCTCGTGACCGGCAAGCTGGAGCGCTACGGCGCACACGCTGTCTGCCTCGCCACTGGTGGTTATGGCAACACCTACTTCCTCTCTACCAACGCTATGGGCTGCAACTGCACCGCAGCTATGCAGGCCTATCGCAAGGGCGCTTACTTCGCAAATCCCTGCTTCGTGCAGATTCACCCCACCTGCATCCCCGTTCACGGCGACAAGCAGTCGAAGCTGACGCTGATGTCAGAGTCGCTGCGTAACGATGGCCGTATCTGGGTGCCTAAGAAACTTGAGGATGCCAAGAAGCTGCAGCGTGGTGAGATCAAGGGCCGCGACATTCCTGAGGAAGACCGCGACTACTACTTGGAGCGCCGCTATCCCGCCTTCGGCAACCTCGTGCCCCGCGACGTTGCCTCTCGTGCCGCTAAGGAGCGTACCGACCATGGCTTCGGCGTGAACAACACCGGTCTGGCCGTGTTCCTCGACTTCTCTGAGGCCTTCCAGCGCCTGGGCCGCGACGTTGTCGACCAGCGCTACGGCAACCTCTTCGACATGTATCAGGAGATTACCGACGTGGATCCCCACGAGAACCCGATGATGATCTATCCCGCCATCCACTACACGATGGGCGGTCTGTGGGTAGACTACGAGCTGCAGACCTCTATCAAGGGTCTCTTCGCACTGGGTGAGTGCAACTTCTCCGACCACGGTGCCAACCGTCTGGGTGCTTCCGCTCTGATGCAGGGCTTGAGCGATGGTTACTTCGTGATTCCTTACACCATGCAGAACTACCTCAGCGACCAGATCACCGTGCCTCATATCAAGACCGACGCACCTGAGTTTGACGAGGCTGAGAAGGCTGTTCAGGCCGAAATCGACCGCATCTACAATGTGAAGGGCGACGAGAGTGTTGACCACATCCACAAGAAACTCTACAACATCATGTGGAACAACGTGGGTATGGCCCGTTCGAAGGAGAGCCTGGAGCGTGCACTCAAGGAGCTCAAGGAACTGCGCAAGGAGTTCAACGAGCACGTCCGCGTTCCCGGAAGCAAGGAAGGTCTGAATGTGGAGCTCGACAAGGCTATCCACCTTCGCGACTTCATCACCATGGGCGAGCTGATCGCTTACGATGCACTGAACCGTAACGAGAGCTGCGGTGGTCACTTCCGCATCGAGAGCCAGACCGAGGAAGGCGAGGCTAAGCGTGACGATGAGCACTACATGTACGTGGCTTGCTGGAAGTATCAGGGTTCTGACGAGGTGGCTCCAGAGCTGCTCAAGGAAGACCTCAACTACCAGTATATTAAGGTTCAGACGCGTAATTACAAGAGCTAAGCCGACTCTTTCTGTTTGAGATTGAATGTAAATTAGCAAAAACGAAAAAACAACATGGACACAAATATATCATTCACATTGAAGTTCTGGCGTCAGAACGGCCCAACCGATAAGGGCCACTTCGACACCCACGAGATGCACGACATCCCCGGCGACACTTCATTCCTCGAAATGCTTGACATTCTCAACGAGGAGCTCATCGAGAGCGGTAAGGAACCCTTTGTTTTCGACCACGACTGCCGCGAGGGTATCTGCGGTATGTGCTCGCTCTATATCAACGGTCATCCCCACGGACCCGCACAGGGCGCCACAACCTGCCAGCTCTATATGCGTCGTTTCCACGACGGTGATGTCATCACGGTAGAGCCTTGGCGCTCAGCCGCTTTCCCCGTTATCAAGGACTGCATGGTAGACCGTTCGGCTTTCGATAAGATCATCGCTGCCGGTGGTTACACGAGCGTCCGTACGGGCCAGGCTCAGGATGCCAACGCCATCCTCATCCCAAAGCAGAACGCCGACGAGGCTATGGACTGCGCCACCTGCATCGGTTGCGGTGCCTGCGTAGCAGCCTGCAAGAACGGTTCTGCAATGCTCTTCGTCTCCAGCAAGGTGAGCCAGCTGGCCCTGCTGCCCCAGGGACGTCCCGAGGCTGCCAAGCGTGCCAAGGCCATGGTGGCCAAGATGGAGGAGCTCGGCTTCGGTAACTGCACCAACACCCGCGCCTGCGAGGCTGAGTGCCCGAAGAATGAGTCTATCGCCAACATCGCCCGCCTGAACCGCGAGTTCATCAAGGCTAAGCTCAACGACTAATCTTATAGCTATATTATAGCCATCAATAACCGCCGCACGGACAGCTGCCCGTGCGGCGGTTTTTTCTTAGAGAGAGTCGGACTTTTCAGACCTTTCAGACCTTTCAGACTTTTCGGACTGGTCGGACTGGTCGGGTTGGTCAGACCAGTCGGATTAGTCGGATTCGTCCGACCAGTCAGAAAAGTCCGATAATCCCTCCAATAATTAGCAATAGTTATTGCAAAAGAGTTAAAATACATCGAAAAACGATAAAAGCTTGCCGTTTTTCTTGTTTTTCTCCTTATAATAATCTACCTTTGCAATATCGATAAACGATAATAATACTGGCTGCTCAGACAGCAAGTAGAATCAAACAAAGTCGAACCTTCTTTAAACTCCAAAAAGATGAAAACAAAATTGAACGTATTCTGTGTGCTGATTCTCTTCAGCATCTTGGTGGAGGTCTTTGGATATTTTTTCAAAGCCTACACTTTCTTCTCTGACCATTCGCTCTGCGAAACCAAGGCAGACTCTAAGGATGCGGATATTTATTCTTCGTCCGTTGGTGTTTACTTGATGCCAGACGGCAGAAATCCCAAGAGCGTGACCATGACGAATAGCGTTACCGGCAAGACCGTGCGCGTGTTTCCCGGCAGCTTTGTCGATGTAGATGAGAGCGTCTTCAAACCTAACACAGCCTTCGAAGTGGTTTCTGGTCTGTCGGGCTTGACAATCTTAGTCCTTATCATCACGGTGTTTTACAAGTTCATTCGCTTTGTGTGGCGTGTCAATAAAGGTGAAGTCTTCGATCATAAAAGCGTAAGGTTGCTTCGCCAATGCGGCTGGCTGTTGCTTGCGTCTTATCTGCTGTTTATCGCCGTCTCTACATGGGATGCTTTTCTTATTGCCGATCAGTTCCGGCCGGTAGGTTATCGCATCACCACCCAGTCTTTGGTTAATATGATCGATTTGGCTTCCTGCTTCTTCATTCTCGCCATGGCTGAGGTTCTCTCCATCGGCATCGAGCTCCGTGAGGATCAGAAGCTCACAATTTAAACAATGACGGTATACTAAAAAACATAAGCTATGCCAATAATCGTAAATTTAGACGTGATGATGGCCAAGCGCAAGATGAGTTCCGGCGAGTTGGCAGAGCGGGTGGGCATCACTCCGGTCAATCTCTCTGTGCTCAAAACTGGCAAGGCCCGTGCCATCAGGTTCACCACTCTGGAGGCCATCTGCCAGGCGCTCGACTGTCAGCCGGGCGACATCCTGGAGTATCAGAAAGAAGAATCAACGCCTTAGGTGTAGTCTCTCAGTCAGGGCTTGCGCATAACAGACAGATTCAGCCCGACAGGGATGAGACACTAGTAGCAAGTAGCAACCAACTGGCATCCCACTGATGCCAGAATGAGTTGCCCTACACAAAAACAGAACATTCATTATTAACAATAAATCCTATCATTATGAGATTGAGATTATTTTTTGTAGCTGTCCTATCCTTTGTGATGACAGCGGTATCGGCACAAGAGATGCCGAAAATCCCAGTTGACCAGACGGTGAGGATGGGTAAGCTCAGCAATGGGCTGACCTACTTCATCAAGCACAACAACTGGCCTGAACACGTAGCCAACTTCTACATTGCGCAGCGTGTGGGTTCCATTCAGGAGGATGAAAGTCAGCGCGGACTGGCCCACTTCCTCGAGCACATGGCCTTCAATGGCACCAAGCACTACCCCGACAGCAGCCTGCTCGAGTACACCCGCTCGCTGGGCGTTGACTTCGGTGGCGACCTCAATGCCTACACTGCCATTGACCGCACCGTTTACCGCATCTGCGACGTGCCTACAAAGCGCCAGTCGGCCCTCGACAGCTGTCTGCTCATCCTTCGCGACTGGAGCACTGGCCTGACCCTCGACGGCAAGGAGATCGACAAGGAGCGCGGCGTCATTCATCAGGAATGGCAGCTCGACAACTCGGGCGAGATGCGCATCTTCGAGCGCGTGCTGCCCCAGCTCTATCCCGGCTCAAAGTATGGCCTGCGCCTGCCCATCGGACTCATGAGCGTGGTCGACAACTTCAAGTATAAGGAGCTGCGCGACTACTACCACAAGTGGTACCGTCCCGACAATCAGGGCATCATCATCGTGGGCGACGTCGACGTTGACCACATGGAGCAGCTCATCAAGCAGTATTGGAGCGACGCCACTGTTCCCGCCAATGCCGCAAAGGTCGTCGACGAGCAGGTGCCCGACAACGACAAGGCCATCTACGTCTTCGACAAGGACAAGGAGATGCAATACAGCCGCGTAGAAATCTCTATGAAGCATGATGCCGTTCCCGACTCCGACAAGACCACCATTGTCTATACGCTCGACCAGTATGCCAAGCAGCTCATCAGCATGATGCTCAACCAGCGCCTCTCGGAGGAAGCACAGAAGGCCAACAGCCCCTTCACCGCTGCCGGCTGCTCCGACGGACAGTATATCTACTCCAAGACCAAGGACGCCTTCACCCTTGTTGGCCTGGCCAAGGAAGGCAATGACCTCGCCACCTTGGGAGCCCTCTATCGTGAGGCACAGCGCGTGCGCCAGTTTGGCTTCACGCCGGGCGAGTTCGACCGCGCCAAGGCCGAGTATATGTCGCAGCTCGAGAGCGAGTATGACAACCGCAACAAGACCAAAAACGACTACTATGGCCATGAACTCATCGAGCACTTCCTCGAGAACGAGCCCATGCCGAGCATCGAGGACAACTACAGCCTGATGAAGCAGCTCACCTCTCTGCCCGTCATCGGTCTGGAGCAGATCAATGAATACGCCAAGGAACTCATCAGCAACACCGACACCAACCTCGTGGTGACCATCTTCGCCCAGGAGAAAGCCGGCGAGACCTATCCCACAACCGACCAGATGGCCCAGACCGTGGCTCAGGTGCGTGCCGAGAAGCTCACTCCCTACGTCGACAACGCCAAGAACGAGCCGCTGCTCGATGAGAAAAAGTTGCCCAAGGCCGGAAAGGTGGTCTCTACAAAGGAGAACAAGACGTTGGGCTACAAGGAACTGACTCTTTCCAACGGTGCCCGCGTAGTCTTGAAGAAGACCGATTTCAAGGACAACGAGATTCTCTTCCAGGGCTTGTCAATGGGTGGTACCAGCCTCTATGGCCAGAACGACTACACCAACCTCCAGCTCTTCGCCGACGCCCTGGCCAGCTCTGGTCTTGGCGACTTCACGAGCCAGCAGGTTGAGAAGGCCCTCTACGGCAAGCAGTGCAGCGTAAATCTCTCGCTCGACCGTACCTATCAGACCATCAGCGGCAGCACCGTGCCCAAGAATCTGGATACCTTCATGCAGTTGGTCTATCTCAACATGACGAGCGTCAGCAAGGACACAGCAGCTGTGAATGCCATGCTCAATCTGCAAAGCCAGATGCTGAAGAACAAGGACCTCAGTCCTGAGAGCGTCTGGGGCGACTCCATCAACGCCACAGTCTACGGCCACAGCTGGAGAGGAAAGTCTATGAGCGTGGAGGATCTGAAGAACTTCAACTACGACCGTGTGATGCAGATCTGGAAGGAGCGCTTTGCCAACGCCGGACAGTTTGTCTACTACTTCGTCGGCAACTTCGACGAGTCCACGCTCATCCCGCTCATCGAGAAGTATATCGGCTGTCTGCCCAAGGGCAAGGCTGAGAAGTGGAAGGACACTCCCTACTATGCCAATGGCGAGCAGAAGAACTTCTTCACCCGCAAGATGGAGACACCGAAGGCAATGGCCTTTGAGGCCTGGCACATGCCGATGGCCTACAATGTTGACAACCTCGTGGTCAGCGACGCTGCCGCCCAGGTGCTCTCGATGGTCTATCTGAAGTCTATCCGCGAGGATGCCAGTGCTGCCTACAGCGTGGGTGCCATCGGAACATTGCAGCGCATTGGCGACAAGATTGAGGCTGTGATGCAGGCTTATTGCCCCATGGATCCCAACAAGAGCGACGTGGCTATCCAGCTGCTCGCCAAGGGTATTCAGGACAACACCGTGAAGGTGGATGCCGACAAGGTGCAGAAGGTGAAGGACTATATGCTCAAGAACCATGACGAGGAGCTGAAGTCCAACAGCTATTGGATGGCTAATATTGACGAATACGTGTGGACGAATGTCGACCTCATCAGTGGCTATAAGGCCGCCGTCGAGTCGCTCACTCCCGAGAAGATAGCCGCCTATCTGAAGCAGCTCGTTGGTGCCAACAATCATGCTGAGGTTGTGATGACGCCTGCTAAGTAAGGATTGCCGCACAACCCAAACAATATAAGGGAGACACGCCGCTTGTCGGTGTGTCCCCCTTTTCTATATCTGCGTTTTTGCAACCATCTTTGCCCCTATGCAGCGCGGGTCATCATTTGTAGAGCGTTAATTGTAGCCGTCCGACGTACGTTAGACGATCGTCCGACGAACGTCAGACGATTGTCCGACGAACGTCAGACGGTAACTATCCTGCTTTATAGCTACATGAAGAATCCTTTTCAAGGGTATGAAGGCATAACCAAGGTCTCTTGTGCGAGCCATGCAGACCGTCTTGTAGGAGGGCGATAGGAGGGCCGTCATTCCTGACGGCCAAGATTTCCGGGCGAATTTGAGTTGATGAGTTCTTAAGTTATTGAGTTTTTGAGCCTTTAATTAGTGTTGAGTTTGATAAGCATGTTGGTGCTTTATTCGTTATTATTCTTAATTCCGCGAAGCGGGGCGTAAAATAACAAACAGTTGTGGCGGTAACCCCGAGTTTGGTGTCCCTTCTCTGATAATCAGGATAGAATCCGATGAAATCGTGAATTATTCCCCTCACTTGCCCCGATTCTCGCCAAAAACACTTAAATTTGCGGAAAACATTTCTTAGCATGAGACGACCGTTGCGCGATAAACACTTTTTTTCTCCCTCTCAGCAATGGAAACGCTGTTTGTTTCCTCTGCTACCACTGTGGCTGTTTTTCGCGCTCCAGAGCGGTTTTGCGGCCCGTCAGCCCGCCTTCTACAACTATCTACAGACGCTTTCCACCAGTCAGCTCATCGCCAAGGGCGCCCACTATGTGGAAGAGACCGACAATGCCGACTCGGCCTTGGCCTGCTACACCATCGCTACCTCGCGCTACAACTCCCACATGAAGGAGCAGGACCTGCGGCTGATGGGACAGGCCTTCACCGGCAAGTGGTACGTCTATCTCTTCAACTTCTACGACTATCCCAAGGCCTACGAGAGTCTCATCACGCTGGAGGAAATCGCCGCAAGGCTTCCTGACATTCGGGCCCGCGTCTACAACAACTTCGGAATCTTCTATCAGACGTTGGCCGAGCAGGGTGGCGACCGGCGACAGGACAGTCTGGCGCTCAGCTATTACCGAAAGGCCTTCTGGCTCACCAGTGCGGCGGACGGCAACACCCTCGACTTGGTATTTACCAATCTCGTCTCCGTGGCCGAGCGGGTGGGGAAGATGGGTAGCCTGCGCCGCGAATGGCTGCGCTATAAGTGGTTGCCGCAGACGCGTGGCAACCACTACCGCCTTTACAACTATCGCCTCTATGAGGCCAATCTCTTGATGGCGCAGCGCCGCTATGCCGATGCCGAGCGTGTCTTCGCCAGTCAGCTTCGCGGTCTGCCCCAGGAGGAGTCGGAGTTGCGCTATCACTATTCCGCCTGTGCCGACGTTGCAAGGGCTCAGGCCGCACAGGGCCACTATGCCGATGCCATCGCCACGCTCACCAAAGCACTCGCCATCGCCCGCCAGCAGAACATGAAGGATGCCGAACTGGAGGCCTATCGCCTTATGATGGACGCTTATGCCGCTCTCGGTGACTCTTCCCGCGCCGAACAGAGCCGCTACCGCTACCTCTGCCTGAAGGACACGCTGCTCAACTATCAGCAGCTGACGGGCGTCAACGAACTGCGCTTCCTCAACCAGATGCGAAAGTTCGACGAGCAGATACAGGCCAATGAGCACAAGCGGCAGACGCAGCAGATGCTCATGCTCATCGCCATCGGCGTGGCGCTTGTCGTGGGCGTGCTGCTGATTGTGCTGTGGCGGAAGAACCGCAGGCTCCGTCAGTCCAACGCCAATCTCTACGACAAGACCGTGGCCATGCTGCGCGATGAGGAGGAGGCGCGGCGCCGG
>Ga0256406_1001906_pt1 | contig 31708 bp, 27 predicted proteins | sample RumenRJG_03DNA_FD_185986 | JGI IMG/M metagenome (GOLD analysis project Ga0256406, IMG submission 185986) | Bovine rumen microbial communities from Lethbridge, Alberta, Canada - RJG_03 | ecosystem: Host-associated > Mammals > Digestive system > Stomach > Rumen | place: Canada: Alberta | collected... | reverse complement strand
ATTAAGATCTGTAATGATAGGTGATGTTATAATCATCGCTCAGGCCTCCTTATCAGACCTTTCGATGATATCATTTGTACATTATAATTCCAGAAGTTTTATTCATATTTAATTATGACTTATTAATGCAGAGCTTGAATCATACCACGTTCTTCCAAAGAAAGATGGCGGCCGGGTATACGTACGTCCTCAATTGTGTTAGAATGGATGTGATCCATAGTGATTGCTCCTTTGTTGATGATTTCTCGCAAAACCATTTTAACATGAAGCTTCACTATGGATTTTTGTTTTTTGATTAACTGTTCAAATTCATTTTACAACTAACCAAGAAAAAATAACGCGCGAATCTTAATGTTCCCTTAATCAAACGATGGCAATATAAAGATATACCGAAAAGCATCCGGAATCCGGATGACGGAACAGGAGGAAAAAGGATTATGGAAACGAAAAAGATGACTGCCGCGACCAAGAAATCCCTGGCACGGGCAGCCTGCGCGCTGGCCCTGCTGCTGAGTCTGGGCGGAGGCATGGCAAGTGCCGCCCCGGCGCCCATCAGCATCGACCAGGCCCGGGAATATGCCGTTGCCGAAGCCGGTGTGCCGGCCTCGTCCGTCACGTACACGAAGTCGGAAACCGATACGGAAGAGGGCACGACGGTATACGAAATCAAGTTCCACACTGGAACGCACCGGTATAAATACGAGATTGACGCCGCCACCGGCGCCATCCGTGAAAAGAGCGTGCGCCTGCTGAACTACAGACAGCACCGCACGGAGGCGGCGCCTTCGAACCTGATCGGCCGGGAACGCGCCCAGGAGATCGCCGTCCGCCAGTTCGGCTTCCACGTGGCCGATGTCACCTTCCATAAGATGGAACTGGACACGGAACACGGAAAAGCGGAATATGAATGCCGGTTCTACAAGGATGCCGTGGAATACAAGGTCGATGTGGACGCCGTCAGCGGCGAAGTCGTCAAATACGCCTATGACCACGACGGACACCATGGGGACCGGCACGACGGTCACCGCGCGGGGCATCACCGCCGTCACTGCTGACCAGTCATTCCATAGAAAGAAACGAAAGGACTTCCGATTCCTCAGAATCGGAAGTCCTTTTTATGTGTGTTGTTGGCCTTTTGAGCGGCTCCGGACGGGATGTTTCATTCCACCACCGGCTGCCAGCCCTTGCACAGGTCGACCCATCCCTCGTTCTCCGTGTATTTTTCCATTTCTTCCGGGGTCAGTTCAATGGCGTTGTTTTCTTCCCCGGCTGCGGGAAACACGGTTGCGAACCGTTTCATGGAAATGTCCAGGTATACGCGGACACCCGGGTTGACGCCGAACGGGCACACACCTCCCACTGCGTGGCCTATGAGGGGTTCGACATCTTCGAAGGGCAGCATTTTCGGCTTGACGCCGAAGAAATGCTTGAACTTGGCATTGTCAATCTTCGTGTCACCGGCCGTAATGATCAGGACGGGACCTTCCTTGCTCTGGAAGGACATGGACTTGGCAATCCGGCAGGGTTCCGTTCCGGCGGCCTGTGCCGCCAGTTCCACCGTGGCACTGGAAGTCTTGAACGTGATGATACGGTCTTCCAGGCCAAATTTCGCAAGGTACTTTCTGGCGCGTTCTACGGACATATGTTCCACCTTCGTTTCTACGTAATCTATGTCCGATTATAACACACTTTCCGGGGCCTTGCTGGGTTAAATATCAGGCCGTCGTGCGGCGGGCCTTTTTACCGACGGGGCGCTTCGTTACTTTGGCCGGCTCTTCGCTGAGGCATTCGGCCAGGCAGGCGGCGAAGTCTTCGGCTTTTTCCAGATGGAGGATCAGTTCGCAGAGCTTGCGGCTCTTGACTTCTCCGTAGACCGGGACGGCCAGGTGCATGAATTTGTCTTTGGCTTCTTCCCAGGAGAGCGGATTGTCCGGATCGCCTTTCGGGAAGTCGACCTGGCGTTCCAGGACGCGGCCGTCCTTCAGGCGGATGATTACTTTGGAAGCCAGTTTGGCCGGGTTTTCGGCGTGGACTTTTTCCACTTCCGGATCGAGGACGACGGTGATCTTCTTCATGAGGGAGCGGGTCACCGGATTATTGATGGCCTTCGGTGCGAACTGTTCGATGCCGACGGCACCGTCCTTCATCATGGCGGCGCAGCAGTACTGGATGCTGAACTTGCAACCGTAGGGGTTCTTCGGCGCCGCGTTGTTGATCAGGTAGTTCGTGATTTCGTTGACGCGCAGCTCGATGCTGTCGACGTCATCGGGCGTCAGGCCGTTTTCCGCGCGCAGGGTCTGGATGGCGTACAGGGCGGCGTGGGAATGCTTGCAGCAGGCGTAGGGCTTGAAGGAGTTGTCGTCAATCTTGAGACGTCCCAGGCCCAGGCCTTCCGTCAGTTTTTCGAGGTGCGGTTCCTTGACCATGGCGCGGCAGAAGCCTTTTTCGCCTTCCAGGATCTGGGAAGCGCCGGTGAAGCCGGCCTGCGCCAGGTACGCGGAGAGGACGCCGGCATAGCAACTCTTGCCGGCATGCAGGGATTTGCTCATGGCCCCTTCCTTCAGGAATTCCCACAGGCCTGCGGCCTGGGTGCCGGCCGAGCCGTAGCACTGCACGGTCTTTTCGGTATCGAGGTGGAGCAGGTTGGCAGCGGCGGCGGCAGCCCCGAAGGTGCCGGCCGTACCCGTCGTATGCCAGAAGAAGTACGATTCGGGAATGACCGATTCGCCGACGCGGGCGCCGGCTTCATACCCGGCGCAGACCGCGGCGATCATTTCCTTGCCCGACTTGTGTTCCTTCTCCGCGATGGAGAAGACACCGGGGACGACGACACAGGCCAGATGGATGATGGACGGGTTGTGCAGGTCGTCAAAGTCGAGGGAATGGGAAGCGGAGCCATTGCAGAAGGCGGCGTTGAGGACATTGTCCTTCATGGTGCCGCCGGAAAAGACCGTGGCTTCGCCCGGGCCGGGGTCGTTCAGGACCTGGCGGATGAGGGCGGCCGGCTTTTCCTGGGAACCGCGGATGGCGACGCCCAGCCAGTCAAGCATGCAGCGTTTTGCCATTTCGCGGGAGTGGGCCGATAAACGGTCGTATGTCAGATTCGAGGTGAAAGATGCCAGTTTTCTCGTTGTCATGATGCTGCTCCTTTGCATGTACCGCGTCCGGGGAGGAAGGGTCAGGATTCCTTCTGTTTTTCCCGTTTCGGTGCGGGGCCGATGTGGCGCTTGCCGCTCGGGTCGTTATCGAACAGGGTGGAACCATCCTGACGGTATTCGCCGAAGACTTCGCGCATGACGCCGCAGATTTCGCCGAGGGTTGCGTAGGTCTTGACGGCATCGATCAGGTACGGCATCAGGTTGTCCGTGCCTTTGCAGGCTTCCTTCAGGCGGGCCAGGGAGGCCTTGACGGCTGCGTTGTCGCGTTTTGCCTTCATTTCGTTGACGCGCTTGATCTGGCGTTCGCCGACGCTCAGGTCTGCCTTCAGGACTTCGTTCTGTTCCACCGGCTTGTTGTCCACGTATTTATTGACGCCGATGACGGTCTGTTTGCCCGTTTCAATGGCTTTCTGGTATTCGTAGGCGTGCAGGGCCATCTCTTTCTGCATGTAGCCCTGTTCGATGGCTGCCACGGCACCGCCCATCCTGTCGATCTTTTCGAGGTATTCCATGGCTTCTTTTTCAATCTGGTCCGTCAGGGATTCCACGTAGTAGGAACCGGCCAGCGGGTCGATGGTGTCGGCTACGCCGCTTTCATAGGCCAGCAGCTGCTGCGTGCGCAGGGCCAGGGTGGCCGATTCTTCCGTCGGCAGGGACAGGGCTTCGTCGTAAGCGCAGCAGGCCATGGACTGGATGCCGCCCAAGACGGCAGCCATTGCCTGCCAGGTGATGCGCGGCACGTTGCACAGCGGCTGCTGGGCCGTCAGGACGGAGCCGGCCGTGTGGACATGGACGCGGAGCATCATGGCCTTCGGGACGGTCGCGCCGTAGCGTTCCTTCATGATGCGGGCCCACAGACGGCGGGCGGCGCGGAACTTGGCGATTTCGGCGAAAAAGTCGAGGCCGGCCGTGAAGATCCAGCTGATGCCGGGTGCGAAATCATCGACTTTCTGGCCTGCCTTGATGGCGGCGTCGATGTAGGCCATGGCATTGGCGAATGCGAAGGCGATTTCCTGTACCGGGGAAGCACCGGCTTCACGGATGTGGTAAGCGCCGACGCTGATGGTGTTCCACTTGGGGATGTTCTTCGAGCAGTATTCGAAGGTGTCCGTAATGAGGCGCATGGACGGACGCGGCGGGAAAATGTACGTGCCGCGGGCGATGTATTCTTTCAGGATATCGTTCTGGATGGTGCCGCGCAGGACTTCGGGTTTCACACCCTGCTTTTCCGCCACGGCTACGTACATGGCCAGCAGGACCGCTGCCGGGCCGTTGATCGTCATGGAGGTGGAAACCTTGTCCAGAGGGATGCCTTCGAAAAGGCGTTCCATATCGGCCAGGGAGTCGATGGCGACGCCGACCTTGCCGACTTCACCGTGGGACAGTTCCGCATCGGAATCCAGCCCGATCTGGGTGGGCAGGTCCATGGCTACGGACAGGCCCGTCTGGCCGGCCTGCAGCAAATATTTGTAACGGGCGTTCGTTTCCTCCGCCGTGGCGAAGCCGGCATAGGCACGCATGGTCCACAGGCGGCCGCGGTACATGGTGGGCTGTACGCCGCGGGTGAAGGGGTACATGCCGGGGAAGCCGCTCTTTTCCATGTAATCGGCACCAGCCGTATCCAGCGGGGTGTAGAGCCGTCTTTCCGGCAGATGGGGCCGTTCCGGGAAACGGGCCGTCGATTTCGCTACTTTCGCTTCATAATCCAGTAAACCTTTTTCAAACTTTGCGTTCGTCATGATGTTTCCTCCTTTATATCATCCTTAATTTTTATCTCGTCATTTACTGTTCATCGAGCTTCATGGTGCCGTACTTGCGGAAGTGCAGCTCCATGTCGAAGCAGTGGGCCAGGTCGACCGGTTCGTGACCGCCGGTCAGCATCGAGCGCTCCAGGTATTCCGTGAGCTGTCCCCGGTAATCGGGGTGGGCGCAGTTCCTGATGATGCAGCGGGCCCGTTCCACAGGGCTCAGGCCCCGCAGGTCCGCCACGCCCTGCTCGGTGATGAAGACCATCGTGTCGTGTTCCGTGTGGTCCGCGTGGGTTACCATGGGAACGACCTTGGAAATCTTGCCGTCCTTGGCTGTCGACGGCGTACAGAAGAAGGTCAGGTACCCGTTGCGCATGTAGTCGCCGCTGCCGCCGATGCCGTTCATCATGTTGTCCCCCATGATGTGCGTCGAGTTCGCCTGTCCGTAGATATCGAACTCGATCGGCGTGTTGAGGGCGATGACCCCGAGGCGCCGGATGACGCCCGGGTTGTTGCTCACGTCCAGGGGCCGCAGGACCAGGGCCTTCTTGTAGAGCTCCGGTTCCTTCCTGTACATGTCCCAGACCCGGGGCGACGGGGTGAAGGCGCAGCCCGAGGCGGCGGTGACCTTGCCCATCTTGATCAGGTCGAACACGGAATCCTGCAGGATTTCGGAATACATGCTCAGGTTTTCCAGATCCGATTCCTTCAGGCCGCCCAGGACGGCGTTCGCGATGCTGCCGACGCCGGACTGGATGGGAAGCATCTGTTCGGGGATGCGGCCGTGCTTCTGTTCGTTCTTCAGGAAGTCGACCAGGTTGCGGGCGATTTTCCGGCTGTCCTCATCCGGCGGGGTGAGGGTCCGCACGTGGTCCGGAATATCCGATTCCACGATGGCGTCGATCCGGTCGATGCCGCATTTCACGTAGGGCGAGCCCACGCGGTCCGCCGCGTGGTAGATGGGGATTTCCCGCCGGTACGGCGGCTTGTTGCACAAGTAGATGTCGTGCATGCCTTCCAGGCTCAGGGGAATCGAGGTGTTGACCTCGACGATGATCTTCTTCGCGTGTTTCACGAAAATCGGTGTGTTGCCGACGCCGCTGCCAAGGATCAGGCCGCCGTCTTCCGTAATGGCTGCCGCTTCCACGACCGCTACATCCACATTGCCCAGGAACCCGAAATCGACCTGGGGGCCGAAGTGGCTCAGGTGGGCGTCCACATACCGGACCGTGCCGTCGTTGATGCCTTTGCGGAGGGCCTTGTTGGAAGCCGCGTAGTAAGGGGCGCGGCTGGCGATTCCGTTGACCTCGGCCAGCGCCTGTTCGATTTCCGGCCCGACGGAAGCGCCCGTCCATACGGCGATGCGGCACTTTTTACCGTTCCGGATGGCATCGGCCAGGGCCAGGGTGGTCTTTTTCGGATAGCCGGACGGGGTGAATCCGCTGAACCCGACGTTCATGCCGTCCTGAATCAGCTCCTGCGCCTTTTCGGGGCTCACGATCTTGTCAAACAATGCGGGGTTCCGTAATCTGTCACTATCCAACATTTCCATTTCCTCCTTTTCCAGCTTCTCCATTCCACTGGTTTTATCTGTCCGGGTACCGCGCAGGCCCCGGTTTTCCTTTCACTTTCAGCTTAGTACAAAAAGGGTATAACGTAAAATATTAAAAAATCCTGACTCTTATATGCAAACTTTATAAGTAAACGGATAAGATGTAATTTTGTAACAACAGAGCAAAATTTATCGAGAATAAATATCAAGACTGTAATTTGCAGACAATTTTATTTTCGGAAAGCATTATATGACATATGTAAAAACGATATAAGAAAGCCTAAAAAATAGAAAAATAGTTGATATCATGGGTACCATTCCCCAAATATATGGGTTATAATGAAAGAAACGCAGCAGAACCGTGCGTTCCTATCAAATTCCCTTATACAACTCCATCTGACTGGCTATAGGACTACCGGAGGTGTCTATCATGGATCTGGAATATTACCGCAATTTCATCGCCATCGTGGAGGCCGGCAGCATTTCCGCCGCGGCGAAGAAGCTGTCCATTGCGCAGCCGGCGCTGAGCAACCAGCTGAAACAGCTGCAGCGCCACTACGACACGACCCTCATCAACGTAAAACGAGGCGGCCACAGCATGGAACTGACCGACGCGGGCCGGGTGCTCCTGAAAAAGGCCCGCGCCATGGTGGAAGAGGAGTCGGATGCGTCCAAGGAGATCGCCGACTGCCGGGCCGGTTTTTCGGGCACGCTCCGCGTCAGCCTTTCGCCGTCCATGTCCGTCTGGTTCGTGTCGCGTTACCTGTGCAAGTTTTCCAAACAGTATCCCGACGTGAACTACGAATTATATGAATGCACCATGACGGAACAGGCGGAACAGCTCCTTTCCGGCAAAACGGAATTCGGCGTCACGAACGGCGGCGCCCTGATGCAGTCCTATCATTTCCAGACGCTGTACAGCCGCCGCGAACGCCTCATGGCCTTCTATAAAAAAGACAGTGTCTTTCTGCACGATAACAATCCCAACATGACGCTGGAGGAGCTGGACGGCATGCCCATCTGCCTGTCCCGCGGCACGGGCACCTATTTCATGAACGTATGCGCCGATTCGAAGATCCATCCGCGCATCCTCTGCATTTCCACGACGAAGCTGTCCACCATGGCCTGGGCCAAGGCCGACGCCGGTATCGTCGTCGTGCCGTCCGAACTGGAGGACGAAGTGCCGGAAGGCCTGATCCGCAAAACCATCGTGGATGAGCGCATGTTCCAGCGCAAAACGCTCTGCATCGTCAAAGGACGCCCGCTGTCCACTGTCGGTAAGACCTTCTACAACTTCTTTAAGGAAGAAGCGGAAACGCTGGGCGACTGACCCGGAGCGCCGGAAACGGAAGGAATGCCGTAAACGAAATGACGGAAAAGGAGGGACTCCCTATGGGACCGCTGGCTGATGTACGTGTCCTGGACCTTTCGCGCCTGCTGCCCGGCCCGTTCTGCACCCGCATGATGGCCGACATGGGCGCTGATGTGATTAAGATAGAGGAACCGTCGCGCGGGGATTATTCCCGCGGTTTCGAACCGCGGCGCGGCAGTATGTCCTGCTGGTTCATGGAAGTGAACCGCAATAAAAAAAGCGTGGCCCTCGATTTGAAGGACCCGCGGCAGAAAAAGGCCTTTCTGGAACTGGTGAAGACGGCGGACATCGTCGTCGAAAGCTTCCGGCCCGGCGTCCTGCAGAAACTGGGCGTCGACTTCGAAGCCGCGCGCCGGGTCAACCCGAAGATCGTCTACTGCTCCATCGCCGGGTTCGGGGAAACCGGGCCCTTTGCGCACCGGGCGGATCATGACATCGGGTACCAGAGCCTGGCGGGCCTCGTCTCCATGAGCGGAGAAAAAGACGGGCCGCCGGCCATTCCCGGCGCCCTCGTGGCCGACATGCAGGCGTCCGCCATGGCGGGCATGGCCATTCTGGCCGCCCTGCACCACGCGCGTCAGACCGGCGAGGGGCAGCAGGTGAAGCTCAACCTGTTCGACATCTGCCTCGCCATGGTGCCCGGCGTGAGCGCCACCTATTTCGGGAACGGCTTCGTCAACATGCGCGGCAACAACTGGCTGGGCGGCAGCTTCCCCAACTACAATGTCTATGAAACGAAAGACGGACGTTATATGTCCGTCGGCTGCCTGGAAGAAAAATTCTGGAAGGAATTCTGCACCGTACTGGGACGGCCCGACCTGACGGGCGCCCTGGAGGACGAAGACCATTACGCGGAGCTGACGCAGGAAATCGCCCGGGTCATGCAGACGAAGACCATGGCGGAGTGGACGCGGGCCACGGAAGGGCACGACAGCTGCATGGAACCGGTCCTCAACTACGACGAGGCCCTCGCCCTCGCGCAGACAAAGGCGGACGAAATGGTGCTCGAAGTCCGGGACCCGCGGGTCGGCACGTACCGGCAGATGGGCTTTGTGCCCAAGTTTTCCGCCACGCCCTGTGCCTGGTACCGGCCGGCGCCGGAATTGGGACAGGACACGGACGAAGTCCTGGGCAGCCTGCCTGGAAAGGGGACGGGGGACAGGGGAGACAAATAATGTCGCCAGTCACCGTGCCGTACAAAAGGATACAGAGACAACAAAAGACCACCGGCCGGATGGTAAATCCGACCAGTGGTCTTTTTAGGTTTCCGTTGTCCTTTTGTTCAGTTGATTTCCGGCGTGGTCCACATTTCCGGAATGCCTTCGAAGGCCCCCAGGATTTCCAGGGTGGCTTCGACCGTGGCCATGAGCCTGCCGGAAGGGTCCGAGACGTGGGCCGACACGGTTACGGTCTTCGTGCCGATGTTTTCGACAAAGCCTTCGGCGTAGATGGTGCTGTCGAAGTCGATGTTGCGGATGAAGACGACATTGGACGACAGGGTGCGCGCCCGCAGGCCCACCGTGACGGCGGTCAGGGCCAGCACGGCGTTCGAGACGGCCGTGATGACGCCGCCGTGGACCACGTTGCGGTGGTTGGCGTGGCGGTCATGGACCGTGTCCATGTGGATCCGGCAATGGCCGCACGAGACATCGTCCAGCCGGATGTCCATGAAGCGGAAGAACCGGTTTTCCCGGAAGATTTCGCGGATGCGGGCCGGTATATTGACGTACAGCCCCGTGTCGGGGTCTTTGCGGATTTGGGACGGGTTGTCCATGGGGATACCTCTTTTCTGTAACTGCTGCGATGCTTTCATTGTATCGGACGGCGGGGGATTTTTCAATGGGCACGGGCCGGGCCGTATAAAAAAGACCGTGACAGACCGTTCGGAAATAGAACAAACTTTTAGTCATTCCGCAGAATTTAATCGCCGGATTAAAAAACTTTCCCTTTTTTTGGAAAACATATATTATTTTTTAATTTGATTTTCGCTTATGTATTTACAAAATAAATATGTTTTGGCGCGGACCGGAGCAGCGCGCAGAAAAAAGGCTGTCCGCCGGGTTGGCGGACAGCCGTCTGCTGCAATCTTCACTTTTCGATGATGGCCAGGGTCTTTGCCGCGCTTTCGCTGGGCATCTTCTTCGCTGCATTGGCGACGCGGCGGCCCGTGACTTCGAGCACGGTCCGGGGCGTAGGCATGGCCTTGCCGGGAACGACGGCGGCGATGAAGGCTTTGACGACGACGGGGTCGAAGCGTGTGCCGATGCCGTGCATCAGCTGCACGACAGCCTGTTCATGGCTCTTTTCCCATTTCCGGGTGCAGGGATTTACAATCCCGTCGTAATAGTCGGCTACGGCGATGATACGGGCTCCCAGCGGTATGTTCACGCCTTTGAGGCGCTTCGGGTACCCCTTGCCGTCCCAGCTTTCGTGGTGGTCCTTGATCAGGTCGACGATGCCGCTGAATTCCTCCATGTTTTCCAGCATGCTGCAGCCGGCGATGCAGTGACGCTTGTACTGCGCCATTTCGCGGACGCTCAGATAGGGGTACTTGTTGAGGATGTTGTTCGGCACGCTCAGCAGGCCGATGTCGTGCATCAGCGCGGCCGTGCGGATGAGGCTGATCTCTTTGGCGCTCAGGCCCAGCTTGGCCGCCACCGCGATGGCGTAGTTGGCCACCTGGATGGCGTGCAGGTACAGGAAATCGCTCTTGCGGTGCAGCATTTCCAACAGAAAACGGCACGTTTCCCCTGTGCGGTCGTTGTAATCAAAATCCAGGTATTGGGGAATGGAAAACATAAACATCACGTCCAGACAAAAGACTTTATTTTAGGGATTTGCCGCCGTCATCTTTTTGCCGTCCGATGACTGGCAGGTCGTCCCCTCGGTTCCTTGCATTGCGTTCCGGGACTGAGGCCCTCAGCCCCGCGGAAGGGGTTGCACCGCAGCCAGGGAAGGATTTTCTTCCCGCGGGTCCCTGCGGTGTTCAGTAACTTTAGTATAGTTTCCGGACCGGATTCCGTCAAGGCGAACGGATTTTCGCCGCCGGTTTCACATGGGACGTTATGGAAACGCGGGAAGTTTATATTTATGATATTGCTTTGTTGAATTATTCAGTGAGATATGGTATAGTAACGAAAAGATAAAAACTACCTGGGTCTGTGGTTGAAAGTCGATGCCAGTTGCAGGCCAAACGATCCACGTAAGCAGCGCAAAGCCGCTGTGAGCACGGTGCAGCTTAGAAGTAAGTCCTGCCGCCAAAGGCGAGAGAACGAGTAGTGGGGAGCGGAATGCTTAGGAGCGAAACTTCCAGCAGGCGAGTGTGGGGGCGAAAACCAGGTCAGCCGGGTGTTTTTATTTTTTGTTTTGTTTGCGCAGTAAAAAGAGAGAAGAAACTGCACGAGGGGGAAAGCATATGAAGAAACTGACTTTGCTTCTGGGTGTCCTCGCCTTGGCGCTGGGACTGCTCGCGGCCGGCTGCGGCGGCGGGAAGAAGGCGGAAAACGGCAAGGATCCCATCCTGACGAAGGACGAACTGATTGCCGGCACGGAGCCTTCCTTCGCACCGTTTGAGTTCCCGAAGGAGAATTCCAAGGAACTGACCGGCTTCGACGTGGAACTGATCGAGGCGCTGGCCAAGGACATGGGCTACAAGAAATGCACCGTCAAGAACATGGGCTTCGATGCCCTGATTCCGGCGGTCAACAACGACAACCTCGACGTGGCCATTTCGGGCTTCACCATCACGGAGGAGCGCAAGAAGCAGGTCCTGTTCTCGCAGCCCTACTATAAATCGGGCCTCGGCCTGGTGGTCCGCAAGGAAAACGCGGACATCAAGAGCGTCGAAGACCTGGGCGGCAAGAAGATCGCCGTGCAGATCGGCACGACGGGCGCCATGTATGCGGAAAAGCTGAAGAGCAAAGGGGCTGAAGTGAAGACCTTCAACACGAGCGACCTGGCCTGCATGGAACTGAAGAACAAGGGCGTGGACGCCGTCATCAGCGACCGGCCCGTGCTGCAGTATTTCCTGGCCCAGGGCGGCAGCGCCTATGCCAAGATGGTCGGCAAGCCGCTGAGCGCCGAAGATTACGGCATCGTCGTTTCGAAGAAGCATCCGCAGCTGCAGAAAGCCCTCGACAAATCGCTGGACAATCTGAAGAAGAACGGCACGTACGACAAACTGTATGAGAAATGGTTCGGTGAAAAACCGGCTAAATAAAAAATGCATCAACATGCAGGAACTGCATATACAGGTTTTGCATGATTATGCAAACATCTCAGGGAGGAAATGACATGAAGAAATTTTTGATGGTACTGATGAGCCTCATGATGCTGGTCATGGTGGCAGGCTGCGGCGGCAGCGGCGAAAAGAAGAGCGCTGAACAGCCGAAAGTCCTGAAAGTCGGCACGGAACCGACCTTCGCCCCGTTCGAATTCCAGGAGAAGGGCTCCAAGGAATTCGTCGGCTTTGATATGGACCTGATCCGCGCCATCGGCAAACAGCTGAACATGAAGGTGGAAGTCCAGAACATGGGCTTCGATGCCCTGATTCCGGCCCTGAACGCCGGCAACATCGATGTGGCAGCCGCCGGCATGAGCATCACGCCGGACCGCCAGAAGGCCGTCGACATGTCGGATCCGTACTACGTATCCGGCCTGACCATCGTCGTCAATAAAGACAACAATTCCATCAAGGGCCTGAAAGACCTGGAAGGCAAAGGCATCGCCGTGCAGATCGGCACGACGGGTGCAGACAAGGCCGCCAAAGTCAAAGGCTCCAAGGTGAAGACCTTCAACACCAACGCCGAAGTCTTCCTGGAACTGAAGAACAAGGGCGTCGACGCCGTCATCATCGACAAACCGGTAGCGGAATACTATCTGGTCAAGGGCGGCAAAGATACGGCCAAGCTGGTCGGTGAAACCATGGAAGCCGAATCCTACGGCTTCTCCATCAAGAAGAACAGCAAGCTGACCCCGCAGATCAACAAAGCCCTGTCCGATCTGAAGAAGAACGGCGAATACGACAAGATCTACGAAAAATGGTTCGGCAAGAAAGCCGCGGCCAAATAAGCCGGACTTCCCCCAACCTGTATGGTAACCCTTCGCAGGGGTTTCGTCCCGGCAGAGCGGAATCTGCCGGGATTTTCGTGTCTGTATATCTGTCCCCGCGCAACGGGTGCTGACCCGGCGGCGCGGCGACCTGGAATAGAGGAAATGACTTATGGATTTTGATTTGGAATTGGTTACGGGCTCCCTGCCCCTTCTGCTGACCGGCGCCGGCATCACGCTGGAAATCACGGCCCTGTCCGTCTTCTTCGGCATGGTCATCGGCGTCGTCGTCTCCCTGATCCGCCTGACCAGCATCAAACCGCTGCGGTGGCTCGGCAACGTGTACGTCGACTTTATCCGCGGCACCCCGCTGCTGGTACAGATCTTCATCGTCTACTTCGCCCTGCCGGCTCTGACGGGCAGCCATGTAGACGCCTTCTTCGCCGCCATTTCGGCCTGCTCCATCAACAGCGGCGCCTATGTGGCGGAAATCTTCCGCGGCGGCATCCAGGCCATCGACAAAGGCCAGATGGAGGCAGGCCGCAGTCTCGGTATGAGTTGGTGGCAGACGATGCGCTACATCATCCTGCCCCAGGCATTCAAGCAGATCATCCCGCCCCTGGGCAACGAGTTCATCGCCATGCTGAAGGATTCCTCCCTGGTTTCCGTCATCGGCCTGGAAGAGCTGACCCGCCGCGGCCAGCTGGTCATTGCCCGTACGTATGCGTCGTTCACCATCTGGATGGTGGTCGCCATCATTTATCTGATCATGACCTTCGCCGTAGCACGGCTGACCGGTCTCATGGAAAGGAAGTGTGAGACGAAATGACACAGCCGCTGATACAGATCAAGGGGTTGAAAAAGAATTTCGGCAGTCTCGAAGTCCTCAAGGGCATCGACCTGGACGTGCAGGAAAAAGAGGTCGTCGTCATCATCGGGCCGTCCGGCAGCGGCAAATCGACGCTGCTGCGCTGCATCAACTATCTGGAAGAGCCGACGGCCGGCACCATTACGTTCGACAACATTCCGCTGAACGGCGACGCCAACATCAACGAAGTCCGCAAGGAAGTCGGCATGGTGTTCCAGCGGTTCAACCTGTTCCCGCACATGACGGTGCTCCAGAACCTGACGCTGGCCCCCATGAAGGTGCGCGGCATCAGCCGCCAGGAAGCCGAAGAGACGGCCATGCACTACCTGGGCCGGGTCGGCCTGGCCATGAAGGCCGATTCCTATCCGGACCAGCTGTCCGGCGGCCAGCAGCAGCGTGTCGCCATTGCGCGCGCCCTCTGCATGAAGCCGAAGGCCATGCTCTTTGACGAACCGACGAGCGCCCTCGACCCGGAAATGATCAAGGAAGTCCTCGACGTCATGAAACAGCTGGCCATGGACGGCATGACCATGGTCGTCGTAACCCACGAAATGGGTTTTGCGCGCGAAGTGGGCGACCGGGTCCTCTTCGTCGACGGCGGGTATATTCTGGAGCAGGGGACGCCGGACGAAGTGTTCAGCCACCCGCAGAACCCCCGCACGCAGAGTTTCCTGTCGAAGATTTTGTAAGCAGTGCGCCCTGCACAATCGGAAATTACGAAAGACATGTATCAGCGATGGTACATGTCTTTTTTATGGGAACGGGCCCGAAGTGACCAAAAGTTTACAAAATGAAAATAAAACCGCCGTATTTTTGATAATTTTCGGAAAAAGCAGGAACTTTTCCGCAGCTGTCGAACTCTAATAATAAACAGGGAAGCGGGAACGCGGCCCTGTACATATACACAACCCCGGATTGCGGGGCGGCAAGGAGGTTTGCACTATGGCTGTCATTGTAAAAGGTAGAAACACGGTTGTATCTCCTGCGGTCAAAGCGTACGTAGAGAAAAAGATTGAAAAGGTCACGCGCCAGTTCAAGGCGGTCGGTGACATTCAGGCCGTCCTGAAAGTAGAGAACGGCATGCATATCGCGGAAATCACGGTGCCGGCGAAAGGCGTCATTTTCCGTGCCCAGGAATCGACGAAGGACATGTATTCGTCCATTGACCTGGTCGTTGAAAAGATTGAGCGCCAGGTTCACAAATACAAGACGAAACTGATGAAACGGAAATACAACAACTTCCGCGACATGTCGGCTGTGCCCGATGTGGAACCCGAAGCGGCGGACACGGAGGACACGGACGAATTCAAGATCATCCGCAACAAGAGCTTCGTCATGCATCCCATGACGCCGGACGAGGCGATTCTGCAGATGAATCTGCTGAACCACGACTTCTTCATGTTCTACGATCCCGATTTCGGCGGCGTGAGCGTCGTATACCGCCGCAAAGACGGCAATTACGGGCTCCTGGCTCCGAAGGTCGGCTGAGGCTTTGAAACGGACCTGAAAATTTCACGTAAAGTTTACAGAACACGCGGTACGAAGGTACCGCGTGTTTTTGACTTTTAGGGCCATATCTGATAAAATTTTAAGCTAGATATTAATGTCGATAAGTGTTTTCAGCTACCAGTTAAGGAGTGATAAATTTGCTGGAATCTTTGATAAAGAAAATCTTCGGCGACCCGAGTGAAAAGGAATTGAAACGCTGCCGCCCCATCGTGGAGAAAATCAATTCCCTGGAGCAGGAAATGCAGAAACTGAGTTCCGCCAATCTGCAGGCGAAAACCCAGGAATTCAAACTGAGGCTTCAAAAAGGGGAAACGCTGGATGATATCCTTCCCGAAGCGTTCGCGGTCGTCCGCGAGGCTTCCCGCCGTGTGACGGGCATGCGCCATTTCGACGTGCAGCTCATCGGCGGCATGGTGCTTCATCGCGGCAAAATCGCCGAGATGCGTACCGGCGAAGGCAAAACCCTGGTAGCTACGCTGCCTGTCTACCTGAACGCCCTGACGGGCAAAGGCGTGCATGTCGTAACGGTCAACGATTACCTGGCCCGCCGCGACAGCGAGGACATGGGCCGTATTTACCGGTTCCTGGGCCTGTCCGTCGGCCTGATCGTGCACGACATGGAATACCCCGACCGCAAGGCGGCTTACCAGGCCGACATCACCTACGGCACGAACAACGAGTTCGGCTTCGACTACCTGCGTGACAACATGGTCGTCGACAAGGACCAGATGGTGCAGCGCGAACTGAACTACTGCATCGTCGACGAAGTCGACTCCATTTTGATTGATGAGGCCCGTACGCCGCTGATCATTTCCGGCCCCGGCGAAAAACCGACGGAACTGTACAACGTCATCGCCCACGTCGTTTCCAATATGAAGGAAGGCGAGGACTACACGGTCGACGAAAAGCAGAAACAGGTCGCCCCGACGGAAGCCGGTATCGCCAAAGCGGAAAAGATGCTGGGCGTCAAGAACCTCTACGACGTGGAACACGGCGTGGACTTCTCCCACCATATCATGTGCGCCATCCGCGCCAAGGCGCTCATGAAGCGCGACCGCGACTATGTCGTCAAAGACGGTGAAATCATCATCGTCGACGAATTCACGGGCCGCCTCATGTACGGCCGCCGCTTCTCCGAAGGCCTGCATCAGGCCATCGAAGCCAAGGAAGGCGTCAAGGTCCAGCGCGAAAGCCAGACCCTGGCCACCATCACCTTCCAGAACTACTTCCGTATGTACCACAAGCTGGCCGGCATGACCGGTACGGCCAAGACGGAAGAACAGGAATTCCAGAAGATTTACGGACTGGACGTCGTCGTCGTTCCGACGAACAAGCCCATGATCCGTATCGACTACCCGGACGTCATCTACAAGACCCGCCGGGCCAAATACAAAGCCGTTGTGAAGGAAATCGTCGAACTGCACAAGACGGGCCGCCCCGTGCTGGTCGGCACCACGTCCATCACGCAGTCCGAAGAGTTGAGCGCCCTCTTGAAGAAGGCCGGCATTCCCCATAACGTGCTGAACGCCAAGTATCACGAAAAAGAAGCCGCCATCGTCGCCCAGGCCGGCCAGATGGGCCAGGTCACCATTGCGACCAACATGGCAGGCCGTGGTACGGATATCGTGCTCGGCGAGGGAGTTCCCGAACTGGGCGGCCTGCACATCATCGGTACGGAACGTCATGAAAGCCGCCGTATCGATAATCAGCTGCGCGGCCGCTGCGCCCGCCAGGGCGACCCCGGTTCGGCCCGCTTCTATCTGTCCCTGGAAGACGACCTGATGCGCATCTTCGGGTCCGACAACATCAAGTCCATGATGGACAAGCTGGGCATGGAAGAGGACGACCCCATCGAAAACAAGATGGTCACGCGCTCCATCGAAAACGCACAGAAACGCGTCGAAGAGCGCAACTTCAACATCCGTAAGCAGGTGCTGCAGTACGACGATGTCATGAACCAGCAGCGCGAAGTCATCTACAAGGAACGCCGCAAAGTGCTGGATCAGGCCAACCTGCGCGATACGGTCATGAGCTTCACCCACAAGATCGTGGACCGCGCCCTGGCCATGTACTGCCCGCCGGAAGCCTATTCCGAGGATTGGGACCTGAAGAGCCTCGTCAAATACTGCGAAGAATTCTTCGCTCCCTACGGCACGCTGAAGGAAGAGAAACTGGCCGACCTGAGCCGCGAAGAGCTGGGTGAATACCTGCACAAGCTGGCCGAGGACACCTATAAGGAACGCGAGGACCAGATCAGCCCCGAAATCATGCGCGAGCTGGAAAACCTCGTCATGCTGAAGGTCGTGGACCAGCACTGGATGGAACATCTGGACGCCATGGACATGCTGCGCGAGGGCGTCGGCCTGCGCGCCTACGGCCAGAAGGATCCCCTGGTGGAATACAAGTTCGAAGCCTATGACATGTTCGAAGGTATGATCGATGCCATCGAAGACGATGTCGTCAAATACATGTTCCGCGTCAACGTTATCACGCAGCCCGTGGTGGAAGACCGCCTGGAAAACGCATCCATGAACAACCCCAACGTGGACGTGAGCCCGGCCGACGCGGAAAACGAAGCCAAACAGCCCTACGTGCGCAAAGAACCCAAAATCGGGCGCAACGACCCCTGCCCCTGCGGCAGCGGCAAGAAGTACAAGGACTGCTGCGGCAAAGACAAATAAGGATTCAACTGCAAGACAGGACCGCCCCGGCGCGGTCCGCAGCGTCGGGCGCCCGACCCGGAACAGGGCAAATAACCAGTAAAGGACGTGAATTAGTTGCTGCTTGAAGAATACAGACCTGTCATCGCAGGGCTCAAGAACAAACTGGACGAAATGAGGGGATCTCTTTGACATCCCCAGCAAAGAGGAACGCATAGGGGAACTGGAACACACCATGGGCGAGCCGACCTTCTGGGATGACCCGGACAAGGCGGCCAAGGTGACGAAGGACGTGACGGACCTCAAGACCGAGGTCGACTCCTACAAAGCCCTCGTCGCGAACCTGGACGACCTGGAAGTGCTGCAGGAAATGGCGGCGGAAGACCAGGACGAATCCATGGTTCCCGAAATCGACGCGGCCCTGGAAAAGATAAAGAGCGAACTCCAGCACCTGGAACTGGGCATGCTGCTGAGCGAAGAATACGATGCCAACAACGCCATCCTGACCCTGCACGCCGGTGCCGGCGGAACGGAGGCCCAGGACTGGACTTCCATGCTGCTGCGCATGTTCACGCGGTTTGCGGAACGCAGCGGCTACCAGGTGGAGACCCTGGACTACCAGGCCGGCGATGAAGCGGGCGTGAAGAGCGCCACGCTGCAGATCAACGGCCACAATGCCTACGGCTTCTTCCGGAGTGAGAAAGGCGTACACCGCCTGGTCCGCATCTCTCCTTTCGACGCGAACGCGCGGCGCCATACGTCGTTTGCCGCCGTCGATGTGATGCCGGAACTGGACGAGACGGTCCACGTGGAAATCAACATGGACGATGTCCGCGTCGACTACTTCCGCGCCAGCGGTGCCGGCGGCCAGCACGTCAACAAGACTTCGTCGGCCGTCCGTATGACCCATCTGCCGACGGGCATCGTGGTCCAGTGCCAGAACGAACGCAGCCAGCTGCAGAACCGGGAAAAGGCCATGCAGATGCTGCGCGCCAAACTGTATATGTACGAAAAGGCGATTCAGGACGCCAAAATCAAGGATATCGCCGGTGACTACCAGGCCATTGAATGGGGCAGCCAGATCCGTTCCTATGTCTTCCAGCCCTACACGATGGTCAAGGATCACCGCACAAACTACGAAACGAGCAATGTACAGGGCGTCATGGACGGCGACCTGCAGCCTTTCGTGGAAGCATATCTGCGCCAGGAATACGAAAAGAAGAAACTGGCCAAAAAACAGATTTAAAGACAATCCAGAGGATGTAATGCACAGCGGCAGGGAAAACAGCTTTCCCTGCTTTGCTGTTACAGTGTGGAATTCAGAGTAAAGGGTACAACGGGAACAGATGACTATGCAAGACTGGAAACAACGCTATAATCCGGTGCTGGTGGGACTGATCATCGTGGCTTTCTGCATGGCCTTGTGGCTGGTGCACACGCGGTACCGCGTGGAGAAGCAGAACGATACGGTCGAGCAGGTGGCGGATTATCAGGCCGTGCTCATGATGGCCCAGCGCGACGGGCTCGACGCCAAAGCGCTGCTGCACAAATTCAAGGACGCGGGTATCACGACCCTCGTCGTATACGATACGACCCTGGAACGGCTGGACCGGGAAGGACGCCTGGCGGCGGCTCCCGGCTCGGAACTGGCCCACGCGGCCCCCGGCGCCTGGCACGGAGCTTTTGACGCCCTGCTGCAGGGCGGCACCATCCGGCCGGACGCGGTCTACGTGGCCAAAGGGACCGACGAGACCGCCTGGCAGGAAACCATGGAGGACCTGCGCCTGCGTTACGGCGCGGACCGGATCCGTACCGCAACCGGCGGCGTCGTGGAAGTCCTGGGCGACGACCGCCTGCTCCAGGTTCCCGATTACCGCTCCCAGACGCCGCTCATGCAGGCTCCCCTGGGACTGTCCACGGACGAACTGAAGACCGTGCAGAAGGAAGGCTTCTATGTGGCCGTGCGCACGCAGAACTACCTGCCCGTGCGGGAAGAGGCCCTGCGCAGCATGTTCCGCCGCATCGACGCCTCGGGCGCGAAAGTGACGACCTACATTCCCTGCGGCTCCGAAGTCATGGGCTTCCCGGACAAGATCCAGGTCATGGCGGACGAGTTGACGAAGCGGAACATCCGCCTGGGACTGCTGGAACATGTGACGCAGCTCCAGTTCACCAAGTTCGACGGGCTGGAGCTGCTGCGCGCCGTGGACTATAACGCGCCGCGCGTGTACAACATCGACGCCCTCGAAAACTCCAAGCTCCTGATGCCGGACGCACTGCGCCGCTGGGCGCTGGCCGACGAGGAGCGCAATATCCGCATCAACTACATCCGGTTCTTCAACAAGCCGCAGAACAGCATGCCGGTGGAGAAGCTGAACCTGTCCTACGTGCAGCAGATCACGGACTCCGTCAAGGCACGGGGATTCCGGATCGGCGTGGCGACGGTGCTGCAGAATCCCTACGGCCCGCAGGTGCTGAACAGCGACGGAACGCTGAAACGCACGGACAACGGCGCACCGGTCTTCGGCGGGGCCTACTTCCCGTCGCCGTACTTCTTCCTCGTCACCGCCCTGGGCGGCCTGGCTGCCCTGGCGCTGTACCTGCGCCTGATTTTCCGCAGATTCACCCTGCCGTACCAGCTGGGCCTCGTGGTCCTCGGTATGGTTGTGACGGCAGCGACGCTGCTCTTCGGCCGCGGCCTGCTGCTGCGGCAGATGCTGGCCCTCGTGACGGCCTCCGTCTTCCCGGTCCTGTCCATCAGCGTCATTCTGCGCATCTGGGATGAGATCCGGCGGGACGACACGTCCACTCCGGCCATCATCGGAAACGCCCTGTGGCAGCTGGCGCTGGCCGTGGCCATCTCCCTGGTGGGAGCCACGCTGAACGCCGCCATCATGGGTGACAACCGGTTCTTCCTGGAAGCGGACATCTACCGCGGCGTCAAGGCGACCTTCGTGCTGCCTGTGGTGCTCACGTTCATCCTCTTCCTTTCGGAATACGACATCTTCCACCGCGGCGGCAATGCCGTGGCGGAACGTCCGGCGTCCGCACTGGACCAGATCGTCCGTGTCTGCCGGACCAAGATCTCCTTGTCCCATCTTGTGATTTTGGGTGTCCTGCTCTTCGTGGCCTACATCTTCGTGGGCCGCAGCGGCCATACGGGCGGCGTGCCCGTGCCGGCCATCGAAATCAAGCTGCGTGTCTTTTTGGAACAGGTCATGTACGCCCGTCCCAGAGAGAAGGAATTCATGATTGGCCATCCGGCCTTCTTCCTGGCCGCTTTTGCAGCATACCGGAAGGCACCGGCCTGGCTCCGTATGGTCCTCGTCATCGGCGCGGTCATCGGTCAGGGTTCCCTGGTCCAAACGTTCTGCCACATGCGCACCCCCGCGATAATGAGCTACATCCGCGCCGTGGACGGCTATGTCCTCGGTGCCGTGCTGGGCATTATCGCCGTCATTCTGGTATCCCTCCTGTACCGTCCGGTACGGAACTGGGTAAGGAGATATACGGTTCATGAGTAATATAGTCATTTCGGGTTACTACGGCTTCAACAATGCCGGCGACGAAGCCCTGCTGACGGCCATTCTGCAGGCGTTGGAAGCGGTGGATCCCGAAACGGGGATTACGGTCATTTCCGGCAACCCCATCGATACGAAAATCAGACATCACGTGCACGCCGTGCAGCGTTTTCACGCCGGGCACATCCTCCAGGCCCTGTCCGAAGCCGATCTGCTGATCAGCGGCGGCGGCAGCCTGCTGCAGGATGTGACGAGCAAGAAGAGCCTGCTCTATTATCTGGCCGTCATCGCCACGGCCAAGCTGAAAGGCTGCAAGGTCATGCTTTTCGCCCAGGGAATCGGACCCATCCGCAATTCCCTGATGCGGTTCCTGACGAAAATCGTCTGCCGTCACGCCGACGCCATCACGGTGCGCGACGCCGATTCGGCAGAAGAGCTGCAGCGCCTCGGCATCCCGCCGGAAAAGGTACAGGTCACGGCGGACTGCGTCCTGACCCTGGAACCGGCGGACAAGAAGGCCGGCCGCCGCATCCTGGAGAAAGCGGGCCTGGATCCGGAAAAACCGATCCTCGGCATTTCCGTGCGCACCTGGCCGGACAACATGCACTGCCTGCAGCAGCTCGCCACGGCGGCAGCCGCCCTGAGCGAGAAACACGACGCCCAGGTGGCCATCCTGCCGCTGCAGTATTCCATGGATTACGAGACCTGTGATTTACTGAAGAATTTCATGCCGCGGACGAAACAGCCTGTCGTCCTGCTGCATCAGCATTTTTCCACGGAAGAATTCCTGAGCATCATCGGGAACTTCCACCTGCTGGTCGCCATGCGCCTTCATGCCCTGATTTTTGCGGCCATCATGCAGGTACCTCTTCTGGCCGTGTCCTACGACCCGAAGGTGGATGCCTTCGTGAAATCCGTCGGCGCCCGCGCGGCCGGTACCGTGGACGATCTGGAGTCCGGTGCCGTCGTGGAGGCGGCCGATGCCATCTGGGACATGGATACGGCGGAGCAGACGGAAAAGATCAGTTCCATGCGCACCCTGGCGCGGCAGAATGCGGAAATCGCCTTTTCGCTGCTGCGCTGAGCGGCCTTTCGGGCTGCCCGGGGGGCGGTGTGCCGGTCGTAAGGCCGGTTGGTAAGAGTTTGGAAAGGGGAACTGTCCTGTGTTAGATATGACCGATGTCAGTATGATCTACCCCGGCAACCATGTGGCGCTGAAAAACATCAATTGCCACATCGGTTCGGGAGAGTTCGTCTTTATTGTGGGTCCCAGCGGTGCCGGGAAGTCCACGTTCATCAAATTGCTGTTCCGGGAAATCGTGCCCACGACGGGCACCATCCTGCTCGACGGGCAGAATATTCCGGCCCTGACGCGCAAGGAGATTCCCTTCATGCGCCGCAAGCTGGGCATCATTTTCCAGGATTTCCGCCTGCTGCCGGACCGCACGGTGTACGACAACATCGCCTTCGCCATGCAGGTCATCGAGTCGCCGCACCGGCTGATCAAGCGCCGCGTCATGAATGTGCTCGACCTGGTCGGCCTGCGCCGCCGCGCCTACGCCCACCCGAACGAACTGTCCGGCGGCGAGCAGCAGCGCATCGCCATCGCCCGGGCCATCGTCAACCGGCCCAAGCTGGTCATTGCCGACGAACCGACGGGCAACCTGGACCCGGATACGAGCCGGGACATCATGGATATTTTTCAGGAAATCAACGAAGACGGCACGACGATCATCATGGCCACCCATGACAAGGAGATCGTCGACAGCATGTCCAAGCGTGTTATTGCCATCGACCACGGGGAAATCGTGCGCGATGAGCTGAACGGAGTATACGGTTATGAGCCTGAGCAGTAAAGAATATTTCATCCGGGAGACGGGCAAGTCCATCAAACGCAACGGCGTGATGAGCATCGCCTCCATCTCGACCGTGGCCGTATCCCTGCTCGTGCTGGGCATGTTCCTGCTGTTGTTCCTCAATACGGACAACCTGGCGAAGTACCTGGAAAGCCAGGTCGAAATGACGGTGTACATGGAAGACACGGCGACCCAGTCCGAGCTGGAAGCCATGGGCAAAAAGCTGCAGGGCATGCAAGGCGTCGTGAAGGTCACGGAAGTTTCCAAGGACCAGGCCATGGCCCGGTTCAAGAAGCGCCTGGGCGACCAGGCCGGCCTGCTGAAGGCCCTGGGCAAGGACAATCCGTTTCCGGCGTCCTTTGAGATCCAGGTGGACCAGCCCTCGCGCATCCGCGAGCTGGTGCCGGTCGTGAGCAAGATGCCCAAAGTGGAGACGGCCCGGTTCGGCCAGGAAGTCGTGGAGCACCTGTTCGCCCTCACGAAGATCCTGCGCATCGGCGGCGCCATCCTCATCGTCTTTTTGTGCCTGGCGACGCTGTTCATCATTGCGAACACGATCCGTCTGACGGTCTTTGCCCGGCGCAAAGAAGTCGTCATCATGAAATACGTCGGTGCCACGGACTGGTTCATCCGCTGGCCTTTCCTGCTGGAAGGCATGACGCTCGGTTTCGGCGGGGCCCTGATCGCCAGCGTCCTCGTGGACATCGTCTATACGAGCCTCATGAGCCGGATCTATATGACCCTGGCCTTCTTCCCGATCCTGCCGGCCTGGCCGACGCTGTTGTACGCGGACCTGTTCATCCTGGCCTGCGGTACGTTCATCGGGGCACTCGGCTCCTACCTGTCCCTGAAGAAGTTCCTGCGGGTCTGAGGAGGCGGCCGAGATGAAGGTACATAAACTGACAGCCGCCGTGCTGGCGGCCTGGCTGACGGTCCTGCAGGTCGCGCCGCCGCTGACGCTCTCCTTCGTGCCGATGGCTTCGGTCTACGCGGCCGACATCGACGAGAAGCGCAAGGAGCTGGAAAGCGCCCAGGAGAAGGCGCAGCAGGCGAAGCAGCGGAGCGAAAAGGCGGGGCAGTCCGTCCAGCTGGCCAAAAACCGTCTGGGCGAAGTCATGGCCCAGCTGCATCAGCTGCAGACGGAGATTGCGGCCCTGGAAAAGAAGGCCTCCAATCTGCAGAAGGACATCGACAAGAACACGGCCATCCTGAACCAGAAAAAGAAGGAAATGGAAGCGCGCATGAAGATCTACAAGGCGCGTCTCCGCGATATTTACGAGCACGGGCAGATCAACTATCTGGACGTGCTGCTGGGCGCGAAGGACTTCGGGGACTTTGCGTCCCGCATGTATCTGCTGCAGAAGATTATCCGCAGCGACCTGGCACTGGTGGAAACGGTGCAGCGTGAAGCGGCGGAAATCCAGTCCCGCCAGGATATCCTGAACAAGCAGATGGAGGAAATCAAGAAGGACAAGGCGGCCCTCGACGAAAAGAAGGCGGCTCTCGACAAGGTCCGTGCGGAACGCGCGCAGCTGCTGTATAAGGCGGAAGAGGAAAAGCGCAGTTCCGAAAGCGAATACCAGCGTATGCTGGCAGTCAGCGAAAACATCAAAGCCATGATTCAGAGCATGGAAGCCGCGTCGTCCATGCCGGCGGGCGGCGGCAGCGGTGCCTTCATGTGGCCCTGCTCCGGCCCCATCACGTCGTATTACGGCTGGCGCACGCACCCGATTTTCCGGACGAAACGGTACCATTCCGGCATGGATATCGCCGTCGACACCGGTACGCCAATTCACGCGGCGGCCTCCGGCACGGTCATTTATTCCGGCTGGATGGGCGGGTACGGCTATTGCGTCATGATCAGCCACGGCGGCGGCCTGGTGTCCCTCTACGGGCACAATTCGAGCCTTGCCGTCGGCGAAGGCCAGCGCGTATCCCAGGGGCAGGTCATCGCCTATGCCGGCAGCACCGGGTATTCGACGGGGCCGCACTGCCATTTCGAAGTGCGTGTCCACGGCGAAGTGACGGATCCCCTGAATTATCTGCCGTAAGCCGGAAGGCCGGAACGGCATCATTACGAAAGTGAGACAGGAAAGGCCGTCCCCCAGGGGACGGAAACAACCATGAAGAAGAAAGTCAGTATCTGGATGATCCCCCTGGCCGTCCTGGTCAGCGTGGCCGTCACCATAGGCGCCGTCTGCTGGGGCCTTTCGACCGCCACCAACCACAACGCGGCGGCCCTGGCGCGGCTGCTTTACGTCCAGTTCCGCATCCACTCCGGTTTCGTGGGGGACCCCTTCACGAACCAGCAGCTCTTTGACGGGGCCATGAAGGGCATGGTATCGAGCCTCAACGACCCCTACTCGGAGTACCTGGACGCCAAAGCGTTCAGCAGCATGAGCCAGGTGACGAACGGGACCTTCGGCGGCATCGGCGTCGTGCTGGGACAGAAGGGCAAGGACCATATCGTCATCGCGCCCCAGGAGGGTTCGCCCGGCGACCGGGCCGGCATCAAGGCGGGGGATAAGATTCTCTCCGTCGATGACCAGGACGTGCGCAACATGTCCCTGGAAGACGTGGTCAGCCGCGTCCGCGGGGAAAAAGGCACCCATGTGAAGATCACCCTGCAGCGCAAGGACAGCGACGAAACCTATACGGTGGACATCGTCCGCGACGACATCAAGATCGAATCCGTGGCAGGACGGATGCTTCCCGGCACGAAGATCGGCTACATCCGCATCGCCGTGTTCAACGAGCAGACCGGCGCGGATTTCGGGAAAACGTACAAAAAGCTGGAGCAGGAAGGCATGCAGGCCACGCTGCTCGATCTGCGCCAGAACCCCGGCGGGCTCCTGACGGAATGCCTCAAGGTGGCGAACTTCCTCGTGCCCAAGGGACCGGTCGTCTCCATTACGGACAAGGACGGGCGGACGCAGGTCTACAATTCCACCCTGGAAAGCGTCAAGTATCCCCTGGCTGTCCTCGTGGACCACGGCAGCGCCAGCGCGTCGGAAATCGTGTCCGGCGCCATCCAGGATACGAAGGCCGGCCGTCTTTTCGGCGTGCAGACCTACGGCAAGGGTTGCGTGCAGACCATTTACCAGCTTTCGGCCGATACGGCCCTGAAATTGACGACGGCCATGTATTACACGCCGTCGGGCCGTTCCATCCACAAGACGGGCATCCAGCCCGACGAGGTCGTCGAACTGCCGCAGAACGCCACGCGCGATGTACAGCTCGAAGCGGCGGAAACCTACCTGAAGGGCGAACTGGCAAAGAAATAACGCTGTATCCCAACATAAAACAAACCCGTGTGACAAGCCTTCAAAGGCTCGTCACACGGGTTTTCGTTTGCCGTTGTTTGATGTTGTTACGCCTTTTCCACGCCGGTCAGGTCCCACTTGGGGATGAATTCCCCGCTGGCGGCCTCTTCTTCCTGTACGAAGCCGTCCTCGATGGAACTTGCGAACAGATAGTCCTGGACTTCTTTATATTCCGCGGCGGTGACGCGGCGGTTGATTTCAGGATAGTCCTTGGCCCGGCCGCAGGGCACGTACTGGTGCATGAGGCTGAACAGGACCTGCCCCGGCTTGAAGGTGTCCGCCACCCAGTCGATGACGGCCTTGCTGTTGTCGAGGAAGCCCGGCATGATGAGGTGCCGGATGACGACGCCTTTTTTCAAGAGGCCGTTTTCGTCCATTTCGTAGGGACCGACCTGGCGGTACATTTCCAGAATCGCTTCGCGGGCGATCTTCCAGTAGTTCCAGGCATTGCTGTATTTGATGGCCAGCATGTCGTCGCTGTATTTGAGGTCCGGCAGCCAGATCTGCACTTTGCCTTCCAGGCGGCGCAGGGTGTCCAGGGTCTCGAAGCCGCTCGTGTTGTAGACCACGGGTACCGGCAGGGGCTCGTCGAGGCTCTGCAGGATGGCTTCCGTGAAGTGCGTCGGCGTGACGAGGTTGATGTTGTGCACGCCCTTGGCAATCAGTTCGTGATAGATTTCCTTGAGGCGGGCGACGGAAATTTCCCTGCCCTTCATGCCGGTGCTGATTTCGTAATTCTGGCAGAACACGCAGTGCAGGTTGCAGCCGGCGAAGAAGACGGTGCCGCTGCCCTTTCCGTCCGTGCCGCTGATGCACGGCTCCTCCCACAGATGGGCCGCGGCCCGGGACACGATGGGCAGCATGCCGCAGCGGCAGGACCCGAAGGTTCCGTCCGTATCGTGGATGCTGCGGGGCCGGTCGACGCCGCAGCGATGGGGACAAACATAACAATAGGTCATGACAGGTGCTCCTTCCGGTATAAAACTTCGCGTTCCTATTTTGCAGCAGGTGTAGTATGATGATACTGATATCGTTATCATTATAGCATTTCAGGACGGATGCGGAAACGGGGGATTGACGATGACCGGTCAGAACGAGAAGGCGGAGGAACGGATCCGCGAACGGACGGCGGCGTGGCGCCGTGATTTCCATGCCCACCCGGAACTTTCGGGGGAGGAGCGGGAAACGGCGCGCCGCATCCGGCTGGCCCTGAACGAGATGGGAATCCCGTACCGCTGCCCCGGGGATTATTACGCCGTCATCGGCGAAATCCGGGGCGGCCGGCCGGGGCCTGTCGTGGCGCTGCGCGCCGACATGGACGCCCTGCCGCTGGAAGAGCGGACCGGCCTGCCGTTCGCCTCGGAGACACCCGGTGTCATGCATGCCTGCGGCCACGATGTCCACATGGCGGCCCTTCTGGGCGCCGCCCTGCGGCTCCAGGCCCGGCGGGAAACCCTGCCCGGCACGGTGCGCTTCCTGTTCCAGCCGCGGGAAGAGTTGTCGCCGGAAGGCGGGGCACCGCTCCTCATCCGGGACGGATACCTGGATGGCGTGCGGGCCATCTTCGGGTTCCATCAGTGGCCCGACCTGCCCCTTGGTACGGTCGGCGTTCATGCGGGAGCCATGATGGCGGCCTCGGACCGGTTCAAAATCACCATCCACGGCCACGATGCCCATGCGGCCCATCCGGACCAGGGCATCGACGCCATCGTGGGCGCCACCAATGTGCTCCAGGAAATCTACCAGATCGTCAGCCGGCGCCTCAACCCCCATGCCGTGGCGGCCGTTTCGGTCGGTACCATCCGGGGCGGCACGCGGTATAACGTCGTGGCGCCGGAAGTGGTCCTGGAAGGGACGTGCCGCACCCTGGACCAGGAATCGCGGGAAAAGGTGCCCGCATGCATCCGCCGCATCCTGGAAGGGCAGCGCGTTTCCTACAACCTGCAGAGCAGCCTGGAATACCACCGGGGCTATCCCATCGTCCGGAACTGGACCGGGCCGGAACAGCTGGTGGAAGAGACCGTGCGCCAGGTCCTCGGCCCGGGGGCGCTGCGGACGGACATTGTGCCGGAGCTGACGGGCGAAGACTTCGCCTTTTATCTGGAAAAGGTGCCCGGCGCCTTTTTCTGGCTCGGCAGCCACCGCGCCGGAGAGCCCTTTCACGGCCTTCATTCGGCCGGCATGTGCCCCGACGAGGAAACGGTCCACTACGGGTCCCGCCTGCTGGCGGACCTCGCCGTCCGGGCCCTGGAAGAGCTGCCGCAGGACGCCGGCCCGGCGCCGGAAGGACTGCAGGCACCGTCCGGGACGGTTTGACAAGGTTTGGACGCGGACGGTATAATTTAAAGAGTGTAGGAAGAATTACTGCGATGGACGCGGAATCACTGTTTTCAGGGAGGAAGAACATGAACGAACTTGCGTTGAAGTATGGCTGCAACCCGAATCAGAAAATCGCCAAAGTCTATATGAAGGACGGCAAAGACCTGCCGTTCAAGGTGCTGAACGGCCGTCCCGGCTACATCAACCTGCTGGACGCCTTCAACAGCTGGCAGCTGGTCAAGGAGCTGAAGGAAGCGACGGGCCTGCCCGCTGCGGCCTCCTTCAAGCACGTCAGCCCGGCCGGTGCCGCCGTGGCAACGGAACTGAGCGACACGCTGAAGAAGATCTATTTCGTCGATGATCTGGAACTGTCCCCGCTGGCCAGCGCCTACGCGGCTGCCCGCGGTGCGGACCGTATGTCCTCGTACGGCGATTTCGCCGCCCTGTCCGACGTGTGCGACAAGGAAACGGCCCTGCTCCTGAAACGCGAGGTCTCCGACGGCATCATCGCCCCTGGTTACACGGACGAAGCGCTCGCCATTTTGAAGAGCAAACGCAAAGGCAGTTATCTGGTGCTCCAGATCGACCCGGACTATGTGCCAGAAGAACAGGAAACGAAGCAGGTCTTCGGCGTCATGTTCGAACAGACCCGCAACAATGCGAAAATCACGAAGGACCTGCTGACAGAGCGGCCCACGAAGAACAAGGAACTGCCGGACAAGGCGGCCCTGGACCTGATCGTGGCCCTGATTACGCTGAAATACACCCAGTCCAATTCCGTCTGCTACGTCAAGGACGGCAAGACCATCGGCGTCGGCGCGGGCCAGCAGTCCCGTATCCACTGCACGCGCCTGGCCGGCAACAAGGCCGACATCTGGTGGCTGCGCCAGCATCCGAAAGTCATGGCCCTGCCCTTCAAGAAGGACATCCGCCGTCCGGACCGCGACAACACCATCGACGTGTACATTTCCGACGATCATGACGACGTCCTGGCCGACGGCACGTGGGAACAGTTCTTCACGGAAAAGCCCGCCGTGCTGACCCGGGAGGAAAAGAAGGCCTGGATTGCCAAACTGGAAAATGTCGCCCTGGGCAGCGACGCGTTCTTCCCCTTCGGCGACAACATCGAACGGGCCCGCCGCAGCGGCGTGCAGTACGTGGCTGAAGCCGGCGGTTCCATCCGCGACGACAATGTCATCGAGACGGCGGACAAGTACGGTATGGTCATCGCTTTCACGCACCTGCGCGAATTCCATCATTAATCGGAAAAAACAAGGGAGCCTCTGCAACGGGGCTCCCTTTTCGTTTGTCCGGCCGTCCGGAACATAAAAAAAGAAGTTTCCGTCGTGGTATCGGAAACTCCTTCCAACTGAAACAAATGGAACAACAAGGAATGTAAAAGTGTGTGTGGAATGCCAACTGGGAGAGTTGGACAAGCTTAGTGTAGGGGATGCGTGTAAGGATTCCATCAAGGAGATGTCAAATCGATGTAAAAAAGCCCCGCGCTGCCGCGGGGCTTTCGTCGTCTGCTGTCACTGCAGTACGAGGCGCTGGCCGTTCTTCAGGGTCACGCCCTGTTCGATGGCGTTCTCCATGTCGATGGTGCCGATATAGCGGTACTGCTTCATTTCGCGCAGGACCAGGGTCGTCCGTTTGCCGCAGCCCATGGGGTTTTTGTAGGGATTGAGGGCGCTCGGCGCGTTCGGCAGGGCCGCGATCATGGCGCTTTCCGGCAGGTTCAGTTGGGACGGTTCTTTGCCCAGGTATCCCCGGCAGGCTTCGCGCAGGCCGTAATAGCCGTTGCCGAAATAGGTCGTGTTGAAATACAGCTCCAGAATCTCGTTCTTCGTATAATAATGCTCCACATACATGGACAGGGCCGCTTCCTGGAATTTGCGGGCCATGGTCTGCTCGTCGCTCAGGAACACGTTCTTGACCATCTGCTGGGTCAGGGTGCTGCCGCCCTGCATGACCTGGCCTGCCGTCGCGTTGACGAGGGCTGCCCGGAACATGCCTTTCACGTCGAAGGGGCCGTGTTCGTAAAAACCGTGGTCTTCGATGGCCACCAGGGCCTGCCGGGTCTGGGGCGGAATCTCCTTGTAGGGAACCCAGTCCGGATCCTGGCGCAGGCGGGCGATGATTTCTTTGGCATGCCACATGGTGGACAGGCTGAAGAGCACGGGGCCGCTGCCTTCCTTGGCCTCGCCGGCCAGACGCGATGTGTCGCTCTTGGCCCGGCGGTACAGCTTGCCCGCGTTTTCCCCGGCGTTTTCCGCCGCGTCCTTGGCCTTGATCAGGGCATTGCCTGCCTGGTCCTTCAGGTCCGTGGAGCCCGGTTTCGCTTTCCCGAAGAAGCTGTCCCACTTCTTCTGCAGCGTGTTTTCCGGGCCGCCGCCTTCGTCTTTGATTGTCACGCTGGAACCGCTTCCGCGGTCTGCTGCAGGTTCCGTGTCCGGTTTCGGCCCCATCACGTTCCAGCCCAGGTAAAGGACCAGGACGGCGACGGTGGCCGCGAGGATCTTCGGGAGCCTGCTTCCGTGCTGGCTGCTCATGGTGTGTCTCCTTGCGGCAGGCCTTTGCGGCCTGTCTTTCCATACATCTTTTGCTTTAATACTAACATAAATCGGAGCTGTAGGAAAAGGGCAAATTTGTAATGTGATAAAACATATGTTACAGAAATAAAAAGAAAAAAGAGAGAGCATTTGTTACAATAGGTTTAACCCAAAACCAAAAAATAACAAGGAGGCTCCCTCTATGTCTCATAGTATAACCG
>Ga0256406_1001905_pt1 | contig 31710 bp, 26 predicted proteins | sample RumenRJG_03DNA_FD_185986 | JGI IMG/M metagenome (GOLD analysis project Ga0256406, IMG submission 185986) | Bovine rumen microbial communities from Lethbridge, Alberta, Canada - RJG_03 | ecosystem: Host-associated > Mammals > Digestive system > Stomach > Rumen | place: Canada: Alberta | collected... | reverse complement strand
TCGCAAATGGCTCCGCAAAAACCTCTTTAATGAAATCGACACAAGCATTATTGTCGTCCCCAATCAAATAAAGAGCACTACAAATCTCAATGATGCGACTATGGCTATATAGCTTGTTATTTTGAACAGCAACCGTCGGCGACGAAAATTTTCCTTCTTTCACGAAGTCTATCGCACAGACTTTTATGGCATTTCTCTCTTTTTCACTATATTGATTTAACTGATCCAAGAACCAAGGCATCACTTTCCCTATAAGTTCTTCCCTTTGTATCCTTTCTGCTTCATCTTCTCCGTCACCTTCATCTTTTCCTTCACAATCAATATCACCCATACTATCTTCATCACCAGAAGTATCCCTTGCCTCTTCCTGGCATTCCTCCTTAACAGGAGGACATGGGACAACTGGCTCCTCATGCATCACCTTTTCTATAGTCACAGGTTTTACCATGTCCATAAATCCTACACCTGACAGGACCAAGGCGGCAATGATACCCACGCAACCCAACAGATACCATTCGAGACGCTGACCAGATTCATGCTGTTGCCAAAGCATAATATATAAAAGGTATGCGATAGTTATAGTGGAAATGGCAAAGCATAACCACTTTCGCATTGGTGATTTATAGCAGGCCACAAGAATAAGTGTAGCCACAAATACCAGTGCTACCAATCCAACCAACCAAGGAAACGTTAATGTTATCATAACAATCTTCTTACGGACTGCAAAATTACACAATAAAAACCATAACCAAACGGTGTTAAAGATAAAAATTACATTTTTAACACTTCATTATGACACATATAGAGGATGACATACATGATACTAATTGCGAACAGTACAGTTAAACAATCTAAACGGCTAAAAGCCGGAAAACAATACTTATGGATACTTATCACCACGTATTATCTGTTATCAAAAAATTGGGATATATTTGCGACACGTTGCCGTATCTCATTGATTATCAATACGGATTATTTTTGAGGAAGTGAAGTAAATACCACATATGACAATGATGAAGGCGTGCATCCGAAAGGTTGCACGCTTTTTTTGCCTCAAAGAGCGTGATTCCTCAGATAATTTGCATAACTTTGCACCCCGTATGGATGACAAGCATTATCTTCTCAGCCTCATTCGCGAAGGCGAACACCAGCAGCAAGACTTCAAATATCGCGTTGCCGATGCCTGCAAACTGGCGAAAACGGTATCGGCTTTTGCCAATACCGATGGCGGTCGCCTGCTGATTGGCGTGCGCGACGACGGACATCTCTCGGGGGTACGAAGCGAGGAGGAGATCTACATGATGCATCAGGCGGCTTACAAATACTGCAAGCCCGAGGCGAGCATCAAGTTCGATACCTATCATGTAGAGGGCAGGACCATTGTCATTGCCACCGTTCCGCCCTCCCCCAACCGTCCTATCTGTGCATTGGATGAAGAAGGTAACAAGCGTGCCTATATCCGCATCAACGATGAGAACATCGTTGCCTCGCCTGTTCATCTGGCTCTTTGGCGCGAACAGCAGAAGCCGCAGGGGGCCATCATGACCTACAACGACACAGTGAGACAATTGCTCAATGCCATTGAGGGACAGCGCACACTGAATCAAATAGTCCGTGCTTCGCGATTGTCCCGTCCTAAAGTCATCGCTCTGCTGGCCCGTCTTATCCGCTTTGGCATCGTCCGCTGGGAGTACCAAAGCCAGCAGTTCCTATTCAGTCAGATATAATCCCACTCTAAAGAGTTCACGAATATGTCGCTTGGCGTTTTCGGGCTTCACGGCCTCGTCAAGCGGTACGTCAGGCGGATTGATGCATTCTACACGTTCAAAACCTGCATCGAGCAACGCCTCACGATCACTAATGCGACCAGCTATCAGCCAGGTGGGTACATGATGTTTCTTTGCTCGCTGCAAGATGCCGAAGGGCAGTTTACCCATCAGCGTCTGACGATCAGCAGAGCCCTCGCCCGTAATGACCAGCGAGGCATCTTGTAATAAAGTATCGAAGTGGATGCTGTCAAGCAACAGGTCAATACCCGAACGGCATTCAGCATTCATATATTGCAGGAAAGCATAGCCCAAGCCGCCCGCCGCACCGGCTCCTGGCATATCCTGGCGGTCGTAGCCCATGTGTCTGGATGAGACTTCCGCAAAACGACGGGCTCGCGCATCGAGGGCAAGCACCTGTTCCTGTGTTGCTCCCTTTTGAGGCGCGAACACATGTGCAGCGCCCTTCTCACCGCAAAGCGGATTGGTCACGTCAGTAGCAATCGTGAAATGTACATGACTCAGTTCCCTGACATCATCCCAACTGCCATGACGGGCGAAGGCATCGATAATAGCCCGTAGCATCCCGATACCACAATCGCTGGTAGCGCTGCCACCGAGCCCCACGATAATATGCCTGCATCCTCGCCTTACAGCATCCACCACCAGCTGGCCTGTGCCATAGCTCGTTGCCACCATAGGATTACGTTCCTCTGCCGTGAGCAGTGTCAGTCCGCTGGCCTTCGCTATTTCTATCACCGCTGTATCGTCTTTCACCAGATACTGCGCCATGATGGTCCGCATCATTGGATCCTTCACGTTCACGTCTACTACCTCTCCACCAAGGACACCCTTGAATGCCTCCAGCCAGCCCTCGCCGCCATCACTTACAGGGATACTGACGACCTCTGCCTCAGGCATAGACAAGGCAAAGCCATCCGCTGCAGCCCTGTTGGCTTCAGTAGATGTCAGACAACCCTTCAGGGAGTCGATGGCTATAATAATCTTTTTCATATGACGGCGCAAAGATACGAATTAATTCTGGAAACCAGACAAACGGAGCAATTCTTTTTCCCCCTACTCTCTTTCAAAGCCACACACCGTAAAATGTCATGATGTCATGAAACCAAACATGCAGTTATAAGCTGCCTCACAATAATAAGAATGGTGTAGCCCTGCAGGTTACACCATTTTTATTTTTTTATTACTCGTTCGAATCCATTATCACCTTTAAGAAGTCGCCAGGACTAATGACCTTAGGTGTCTGAGGGTGATGTTTGAAGTCTCTATTCCATATTCTTTTCCCTTGCCGCACGAATCTCTGCGTTGATTTCATCCAGCGAGAGTTCTGGCTCTTGACTTAACTCCGCTGCACGTCTTTGCTGCAAAAACAAGTCCAACGCGTTTGACGAACCCTTTTGTGACATATCCTTCCTCTTTTATTATACAGTATGCTAGCATCATGCCAACATTTCGACGGCAAATATACGGACATCTTCTGATAAAAGCAAATATTTCTGCAAAAATCTGACTTATACCCCAAAAACGTCACTCGAGTGAAATCATCGATTGAGCTAGCTCAAGTCATGAAATCACTCGGCTCAATCGATGATTTCAGCTATAAGGGGTATATCACTACGTTTGACGTACTTTTACAACAAACCATTCAACAATCAAATTTTTCATCAAAAATCCACTCAATGTCGCATATTATTGCTACTTTTGCACCCCATAAACAAAGATACAACACGAAATGCCTAAATTCAAACATATCCGAGAGAAAGCGTTCTTTGCGTCACACCCTCTTTACGACGCAATGAGAACAATCTGCAATCCTACTGGCGAAAACTGTGGAGCAACTGCCAATTATAACGGGGAGGTATTCCAACTAGATAGAACCATAGATACTTACTATGATGAAAACGGTAAGCCTGAGCGTGAAGTAATGGTGACGGGTCTTGATCAACCTGAAGAGAGGTGGACTGTCTATAAAAAGAATGCAGAAGAACTTGCAAATAGACATCACGAAGAAGTTGACCTAACCAAGCAACCTGTTATCACACGAACACTCCAAGACGGCAAACTCTCATGGTTAGAAAAGACCTATTATAACGAGCGAGGCGAGATAACCCTTATGGAGCAAGCATACTATGGTGATGGCCTATGCGAAGATTTTTCCGATACGCCTCATTACACTCTCGTTTCAGAATTCACTTACGAATACGATGAATATGACAATTGGATTCTCCAGTATATGTGTGCAAAAGACGGGATGGGACCAGATGAGTTGTTTATTAGGGAGATTGAGTACGCCTAGGTCTGCTTTCTGTACTATCACGTCATAAACAGGATTCAGCGGGGTGTAATATTATTCTGATGTTGAGCGAGACGCAATACCGCCCCCCACTGTTCTCAATCGCTTAATGTCTTATTTGTTCTTTGATTCTATCATAAATCTCATTGTAAGCTTTCTCGTATGCCGTCTCACTCCAGTCGAAATCAACATTCACAACGTCAACATCTAAGGCTTCCAACAGTTTTACTTTCCCCATATCATAACTACCATCCATAATTGCATAATAAAAAATCTTGTTTCTTTGAATCTTGCTTTTTCGAATAAGCCGTTTCCTACATGTCAGGAAATACCACAGATCCGTTTCCTCATACCCCAATCCAAATCCTAAGATATGAACATCCGTATGCAACATTACAAATGGCCATGAAAACTCATCTACGTCTGGATTATCCTTTTCAATGCCCCTCATTATTTTATCAATCTCAATTACATATTTACTATAATCATACAATCCCAACATGATAGTTTCTTCTAGTTCTACATTACCATGAATATTCCAAAAACGTACTATATGATTATTCTTGGAGAAAGTATAATGTGGTTTTACTATACGTATGATACCTTCAGACTTTATTTCTGCATAACCTAGTTCTTTCAACGGAATATTAAGAAATGACTCATAATTAGTGGTAATATAATTGGCGACTTTTAATTCTGCAAGTTTGTTGTAATAGTACGACGCCTTGTTTTGGGATAGTTCTTTCGCTAATTCTTCTTTAATAAATTCTTCTGTGTCGATTAATTCGGGTGGCTCTGGTATGCCGTCAATAGTTATTTCAAAACCATAATAGACTTCTGTATATCTTTCTTTAGGCAATACAACATATTCGTATTTTAAAGTATTGTTCCCAATTGGTGGCAACACCTGTCTTTGAGATATTTGTCTTAAAACATTATCCCATGATTTCCCATCTTTACCTAAAAGGTTGACACCATTACCAAAGAAAATCGTTGATTCCATTCTTAATTTCTTTTTAAAAAATGTGTCAGGGGACTCTGTCCCTTTACATACTTATAGTTTCTCCGCTCCAATCGTACCGCGGTCGTCCTTCTTCTCTTTATTCTTATAGCGCTGGATTTCCTCCTGCTCTAGCTGGCAGAAGCGCTCGTAGTCAGCCGACATTGCTTCTGTATCATACTGTTTTGCTTCTGCCTCGTCATACTTCAGATGTTGCAGGTTAAAGGCGGCAAGAATATCACGCTGGTGCATGTCGCCATTTGATAGTGTTACATTGCGTTCCTTTAGTTCGTGCTTTGTAAAACTACCGTCCGTAAAGTCATATTGACTGGCGGCATTCTTTGTGTCCACCTTTACCACCTTGCCACCTAACGACTTAACTTTGTTCTCCAAAATGTTTATGAACATAGAAGGTGCGTGGTTGGCTACCGATTTACCAAAGCGTTTCTTCTTCTGAATCCTACCGGTTTTCTCGTTCACCTTGGTCTCTTTGGCCCTCGTAGTCCAACTACTAATCTGATTATTCTCCACAATAAACGTATCACCCTCCTTTAGTAGTGCGTTGGCCCTGTTGATATGTTGCTGCTTACGGATGGCAGCCTGTTTACGACGCAGCTCTGCCAACTCTCTTTTAAGTTTAGAATATCTTTTTAAGTCTTTATCTTTTTTCCAAACCAGTTTGATGCCGCGCTTAATGGTGCCGTCTTCGTTAAAGTTCTGTGGATTGTTGGCTCTGCGACTGCGGTCTATCTTCCTACTCAGCCGGGTTATCTTCTCCTGGATATTGTCGCACTTCGAGGCCAGTTTGTCGATGCTCACCACATTCTCACCACATACAGCCACCGTAGTAGGTCCAAGGTCGATACCAACATTGCCCTTGCCCAGCGTACGGCCTTTCTGAGGTTTCTCACCCTCGATGGTCAGCTGAACATAGTATTTGTACTGGCTGCGCACCAAGCGACGAACGATAGTGAGCACAGTTACGCTGTCAAAGCCGCCCTTCAGCGCCCACATTTCATAATCAACATGCTTGGGGTTGTGCAGAATAGGTAAAGTAATGAATTTAGCAGCTTTACCAACTTTTCCATTCAATTTAATGGCTACTTCCATCTTCTCAAGGTGAAGTTCCATACCAGAAAACATCTTCTTACCGCTTCCGTTGGTTTTCTTCCTACTGCCGAAGATATTCAACTCACCATATTTCTTAAACGAAACACGCCGAGCATGATAGTCGTAAAGCATTTTTTCCCATGCAGCCCAGACTGCAAGTGACAACCTGTCTAAAAGTGTAGAGGTAATACCTAAGTCTGCATAGGTCACACCTGCACTAACCTGCTTTTTTCCCAACTTCCCAACGAAACCGTTAATGCCATATTCGTCGAAAGTAATGTCAAACAGTTCCTTGTTACTGCCCAGGATACCATCAATATGAAAAGGGTGACTCCTGAAAAAATCTCTTTTCTCCTTAAACGTTTTGCAGGCTTGATACTCTTTCATCTGCTCAAAGTACCTGTATTGTCTGAGCAACTTGCCTTGCACGTAGTTGTACAATTGGCGAAGCTGCTCATAACGCTTGTTAAGAATATCAGCCTGATACTTCTCAACCTGCAAAGGCAATTCCAATACAAATACTTCGTTCATGTTACATCAAATAGCCAACATTTCTGGTGGATCAACACCAAAAGCACTGGCCCCCAGCCGAAAACGGCTCCTGTCACTAGCCTACATTTCCGGGTGATTAACACCGTCTATCCCAACCTCCAGTTGAGCGTGAACCTGTCACTAGCCTACATTTCCAGGTGATTAACACCTCCTGCCCCTCGACAATGCCGACGAGTACCCCTGTCAATAGCCTACATTTCCGGGTGATTAACACCCGCTTGTTCACGAGGCTCTGTGCGGTCTTACCTGTCAATCGCCTACATTTCCGGGTGATTAACACCCGTTGTACCGGTTGTTGTTGTTCTGCGGATCCTGTCAATCGCCTACATTTCCGGGTGATTAACACCCTATGGCGTGTAATCACCTGGGAATGAAATAAAAAGGCCATGATTTGCATACTCGGAGACCTGCTCTATACTCCCATTCCCGAAGGAACTGACTGTTATTTTTGCATTCTACCATTCTGCATAATCGTTTGTCGCACCAGCCGCCCACTGGCATTAGCTTAACGTACGCAAGGCCTGACAACACCTTTATGTCGCAAATATACGAATTATTATTGAAAGTGCGTACAGAATTCAGAATGAAAGTGCTATACTTTAACAGTATTTATCCAAAACGTTTAATATCTTACACATCAATTCATGTTTGTAAATCACATTTCATTTATTAATCAGACCTGTTTAACGTAGTAACAAGAACGAAATTACTGACTTTCAATCTGCCTTCTATATGATAGCAGAAAAATTCTCTAGAGAATTTCTTCCTGTATAACTAAGTAGCAAATGCTATATCACTTAGTAAGGACAAAATTCTCTAGAGAATTTCTTTACTACTCTACAGCTAAGAAATGAGGAACAACAGACTGGGTTTTACTTTATAACCGATAGAGATGGAACGGGTGAGTGTCGGAAGATGTTTAAATCAAGATTATCGAGAAATAATTGGCATTCTCAGGAGTATTTACTAAATTTGCACGAAAATACGAAAAGCATTATGAAATATAAGATTAAGCAAGAAACCAAGCCCACCCTCAAGAACTTTGGAAAATACAAGGCAGTGGCCGTTCACGAGAAGACCATAGAGAGCGAACAGATTATCAAGGAGACAGCCCTACGCACAGGGTTCAGCACAGGCAACATCAAAGGTGTGCTGATCAGCATCGCCGAAGTGGTGAACAGTCACCTGCGCGACGGTGATCGTGTGCGTCTGCCAGACTGGGGTATGATGAAACTCGAGATAGAAAGTGACAAGGTAGATGATCCCAAGGAATTCCGCGCCAAGAAGCACATCCGTGGCGTACGACTCCACTTCCTACCCCAAAGCAATGACGGTTCGCAGGAACTCTACGAGAACATGAGTTTCGAGAAGGAGAAACAGGACTAACCAGTAAAGCAAGAATAAAATATAAAAATGGTGCAACCCAGTAGGTTACACCATTTTTACGATATCATATATTCAAAAATTACTCTACCGTAACCGACTTAGCCAGATTTCGTGGCTGGTCCACGTTCTTACCCTTGCAGACAGCTACATGATAGGCCAGAAGCTGCAGAGGAATAGTAGCCACTAGAGGCTCCAGGCACTCCAGCACATCGGGCAGTTCGATAACCTCGTCAGCAATACGGCTGATGGTATTGTCACCCTTTGACACAAGTGCGATAACGCGTCCCTGACGAGCCTTGATCTCCTGAATATTCGAGAGCACCTTCTCGTACATGGCATTATGTGTAGCGATCACCACGACAGGCATATCTGAGTCAATCAGAGCAATAGGACCATGTTTCATCTCAGCGGCAGGATAGCCCTCAGCGTGAATATAAGAAATCTCTTTCAGTTTCAGAGCGCCTTCCAAAGCAACGGGATAAGAATAGCCGCGCCCCAGATACAGGAAGTTATGTGCATAAGTAAAGGTACGAGCAAGATCACGCACTTTCTCATTTGACTTCAACACCTCCTTAATAATATCAGGAACACGATTCAACTCCTTTACCACCTTCAGGTATTCATCACGATTGATAGTACCCTTTGCATCAGCCAAGGCAAGCGCAAACATGGTGAGAACCGTGACCTGACCTGTGAAAGCCTTCGTTGAAGCCACACCAATCTCTGGACCAACGTGAATATAAGTACCCGTATCTGTGGCACGAGGAATACTTGAACCAATGGCATTACAGATGCCATAGATAAAGGCACCCTTTTCCTTAGCCAACTGGATAGCAGCAAGGGTATCGGCCGTCTCACCACTCTGTGAGATGGCGATCACCACGTCATCGGAGGTTACAACAGGATTGCGATAGCGGAACTCAGAGGCATACTCCACCTCACAAGGAATACGGCAGAACGACTCGATGAGCTGCTTGCCGATAAGTCCTGCGTGCCAGGAAGTACCACAAGCCACAATGACAATACGCTTGGCTTTCAACAGCTGGAGGCGATAGTCGATAAGGGCTGAAAGCGTCACGTGGTTGGCTTCCACATTGATACGTCCACGCATACAGTTAGTGAGACATTCTGGCTGCTCAAAGATTTCCTTCAGCATGAAATGATCATAGCCACCTTTCTCTATCTGACCAAGGTCAATATCCACCTTTTTCACCTTCAGTTCCTGCTCCTCACCGAGAATACTCATCACCTTCAGTTCCTCACCCAGGCGGATAACAGCAATCATACCATCTTCCAGATACACAACTTTGTCCGTATATTCAATAATAGGGCTGGCATCAGAACCCAGGAAAAACTCATCCTGGCCAATACCTACTACTAATGGACTCTGCTTACGGGCTGCAATAATCTGACTAGGGTCACGCTTATCCACAATAGCAATGGCGTAAGCACCAATCACCTGATAGAGTGCCACCTGAACGGCCTCTAGCAGGGTAATACCCTTTTTCTGCATGATATACTCCACGAGCTGCACCAACACCTCGGTATCAGTATCACTTTTGAACTCCACTCCTTTATCAATCAACTTTGCCTTAATATCAGCATAGTTCTCAATGATACCATTATGGATAATGGCCAGGTTATGACTCTGAGAATAGTGAGGATGGGCATTGCGTGCCGAAGGTTCGCCATGAGTAGCCCAACGCGTATGGGCAATACCTACGCAACCCGTGACATCCTTGTCAGAGCAATACTCCGTCAAGTTGTCCACCTTACCTTTCGTCTTGTAAACATTGAGATCGCAGTTCTCATTGATCAGTGCCACACCGGCAGAGTCGTAACCACGATACTCCAATCGACGAAGTCCCTTAATTAGTATTGGATAAGCCTGTTGCTTACCAATATAACCTACTATTCCACACATATATTGTTAGTTTTATACAGCTAAGTTTATATTTTTCGGCTGCAAAATTACAAAAAAAACGGCTACCTTAATAAAAGATAGCCATTTTTTTGAAAAGAAATTTAATGTATAATGTGAATGGTTGGTTTTATTCGTAATATTCAATAGTGCGGGTCTGCTCCATTTCCTGCCCCATCATAGAGGTCTTACGGCTGATCCAGTTACCCTTTGCGTCATATTTAATATCGGTATATTCCATCTTCATCTCCTGACCGCCCATATCCATGGTCTGACTGACAACAGCGCCCTTGTCGTTATAGGCAAAAGTCATAGAGAAGCCCTGTCCGCCCATGTCCATGCTCTGGCTCTTGATCTTACCGTTTTCCCACTTGTAGGTAACAACGATATCCATGCCACGTGCATTCATCTTGGCAGACTGCAGGTAGCCATTGGCATCGTACTTAGCATCGCTCAGTCCTTCCTGCTGCATCTTGCCCTCGGGAGAGAAAGTGATAACTTGCTGGCGGCCCATCTGGCTGCTTTCAATCTTCTTCACTTTTCCAGTGGCATCGTTTGCTTCGACGTCGTGGAATGTTGTCTGTGCCTGCATGGCAAACGGAAGTGCCAGCATTGCAATCATCATAAAAAGTTTCTTCATAGTCTTAATTGTTTTTAATTATATGGTGACTAAAATATGGTTTGAAATCACAGGTTAGACGCAATAGTGACGAAAAAGTTTAAAATAATACTCAAAAATTTCTTTATTTTACAAAAAATATGTACTTTTGCACCCGAAAATACTAAGCTAATATGAAAAATCCATTAGACAAAATAATCAGTTGGTACTTCACCAAGAATACTTTACCTTATTGGTGTGTGCTAATCGCAGATAGTCTATTTGTATTCCTCTCAGGTATCTTTACCTTCTGGACTTTCAGGAAAACTGCCGTATTATTTGATTTCCGATTTGCGGTGTTGTACACCATGCTTATCTATACGGCATTCGCAATCATTGGTTTCCGCGTCTTCCGCACATACTCCGGAATTGTACGTTACTCAAGTTTCGTAGACTTGATGCGTGTAGGCTATGGCAGTTTGCTGTCAATGGTTATTGCTCTTATCTACTCTGTCATCGCAGAAAAGTATGTTTGCTGCATTGCCATCCTGAGCCAGACAGAAACAGTTGTCACATTCTGTGTGGCTACCCTGCTGATGTGGGCCGGACGTGTGATGGTTAAAAACCTATACGACGTGATGGTATCTGACAAGCGAGCCATGAGAGTACTTATCTACGGCGCGCTCTCTGGCGGAATAGGTCTTGCCAAGAACATCAACTCACAAAACCCCAAGAAGTTTCTCCTTCAGGGTTTTATCTCACACGACAAGCAGGCTAAGCACATGTTGCTGATGGGTAAGCAAGTTTATAATATCAATGACAATCTGGAAGACATCATTACCCAGAAACATATTGACGCCGTACTTATATCCCCCCTTCGTATTGACGATTTCAGAAACAATCAGCAGATACAGGACATGCTTATCAAAATTGGCTGCAAAATCTATATAACTCAGCAGGCCAAGGAGATAAAACCTAACGAAGACGAGCTTGACGAAGACGACTTCCATAGCATGCAGCTAAAAGAGGTCTCTGTGGAAGATCTCCTCCCACGTCAGGAAATCACTGTTGACATGGCATCCGTAGGTGCACTTCTGAAAGATAAGCGCGTGCTGATTACCGGTTCTGCAGGCAGCATCGGCTCTGAGATGGTGCGTCAGGTAGCCGTCTACAAGCCTGCGAAGATGATGCTGATAGACCAGGCCGAGACGCCTGAGCATGATATCCGTCTGATGATGGAGAAAGAATTCCCCGATGTGAAGGCTGAGACTGTGGTCACAAGTATCTGCAAGGAAGACCGCATGGAGCAGATTTTCCGTGACTTCAAGCCCGACTATGTATTCCATGCCGCAGCCTATAAGCACGTGCCCATGATGGAGAACAACCCCAGCGAGGCCGTACAGAATAATATATATGGTACGAAGGTGATTGCCGACCTGAGCGTAAAGTATGGCGTCAAGAAGTTCGTCATGGTATCAACGGATAAGGCCGTGAACCCCACCAACGTGATGGGATGCTCAAAGCGTATCTGTGAGATCTACGTACAGAGCCTTGGCAAGACTACGGATAAGACACAGTTTATCACCACCCGCTTTGGTAATGTACTGGGATCTAACGGCAGTGTGATTCCCCTGTTCCGTGAGCAAATCAAGAACGGTGGTCCTGTCACGGTGACCGACCCACGCATCGTACGTTTCTTCATGCTGATTCCAGAAGCTTGTAAGTTGGTATTGGAAGCTGGCACCAAGGGACATGGTGGCGAGATTTTCGTATTCGACATGGGCCAGCCCGTTAAGATTGCCGACTTGGCACAGCGTATGATTGCGCTGAGCGGTGCCAAGGGTGTGAAGATAGAATACACCGGACTGCGTGCTGGCGAGAAGCTCTATGAGGAAGTGCTCAACGAGTTGGAAGGCACCAAGCCCTCATTCCATAAGAAGATACGTATTGCCGAGGTTCGTGAGTACGACTACGATGAAGTCAGCAAGGATATAAACGAGCTGATAGCTACATCGAAGCAGTATGACGACATGGCAACGGTGAAGAAAATGAAGGAGATTGTACCTGAATACAAGTCGAACAACTCGGTATACGAAGTATTAGATAAATAAAGAAAAGCCCTCAACACGAGGGCTTTTTTCATATAAAAAGAACCCTCACGAGGGTGAGACCTCATGAGGGCGAAACGATAGTGGAGCTGGAGGGAGTCGAACCCTCGTCCGCACAAGGAAACCATACGCTTTCTACACGCTTATCTTGGCCTTCATTTTCGTGCAATGGCAAGACCCAAGCCACCAACCATTGCCTTATCTCCTAAAGTTTCATCTGCCAGTCGGAGCGCCCAACAAACTATTTCCGATTTAACCTGCGTCGCTTAACCCTCGGATTCGGAACCAGATCCTTGGAGCAACGTCTCGTTCCCTCACCTTGTAAGGGAATTAAGCCATTAATCTACTGTACTTCGATTAGGCAGCGAGAGCATACTCATTGTTGCCAATTAATTTTCCGACAGAAGAGATTATGGAGCCTCCCATCGACCAGCTCCGCGTGCTTACGTACCATCTCATCTTGCCGTCAAATCCAGTCAACCCCAGACTATGAACCATGCAAAATGCAGGTATTGCGGGTGCAAAGGTATAAAATAATTATGAAATAAGAACTATGAATAAAAAAATATTTCGTACCTTTGCAATAATTTTGCCGTGAATCGGTTTATTATAATGTATTATTATGCCAAAACAATAGACAAGATATGAGAAAATACCTATTCCTCTTAGGAATGATGCTGCTTACCTGCACATCAATGACTGCACAGTCAAGTATGACTGACAACCAAATCATGGACTATGTAATTGAGCAGAACGCCAAGGGTGTATCGCGCCAACAGATTGTGACTCAGTTGATGCAGCGTGGCGTCACCATTGACCAATTACGCCGCATCCAGAAGAAGTATCAGAAGCAGATCAAAAACGGTGCCCTTGGTGCAGAAGATATTACAGCCGGTTCGAAAGCCGTAAAAAACCGTATGCGCGAAGCCAACGGTGAAAAACGTGAGGAACAGGTAAAGAAAGACAAGCAAAACGCCTCACAATTCCGTGTTAAGGATGGCAAGAAATCAAACCAGATTCAACGCCATACGTACGATGACGACGATAAGGACTTTGTGGAAATGGACGAGGCCATTGACTTTATGATGCCAGATTCCCTAAAATACGAGTTGGATGAGCAAAAGCCTGAAAAACGTAAGATATTCGGTCACGATGTGTTTAACAATAAGAATCTGACTTTCGAGAGTAGCATGAACCTTGCTACGCCTCAAAACTACGTACTTGGCCCTGGTGATGAAGTGAATGTCGATATTTGGGGAGCCTCACAGGAAAGTATTACCGAGTCTGTTTCTCCTGATGGTACAATAACCATAGAAGGAATTGGCGTCATCAAGCTGGGCGGGCTCAGCGTTAGTCAAGCCAAAGCAAAACTCAAGCAAGTCATAGGTCCACGCTATCAGGGTTCGAATATCGAGTTAACCTTAGGACAAACACGCACTATTACTATCAGCGTGATGGGTGAGGTTAAAGTACCAGGCACATACACGATGTCGGCCTTCGCCACTGTTTACAATGCACTTTACATGGCAGGCGGTCCCAATGAAATTGGAACATTGCGCAACGTTAAAGTATATCGCAAAGGGAAATTGCTTTCAAATGTTGATGTTTATGATTTCCTGCTTAACGGAAAGTTAAGTGGTGACGTACGTCTGCAAGACAATGACGTGATTACCGTCAGCCCCTACGAAGCATTGGTGAATATTACTGGTAAGGTAAAGCGCCCTATGTTCTACGAGATGAAAGAAAACGAGAGTGCCGCTACCCTACTCCGCTATGCCGGTGGTTTCACAGGTGATGCCTATACTAAGGCTATCCGCGTCAATCGTAAAGCCGGTGCAGGCTATTCTGTATTCAATATTGGCGAATTTGACATGAACAGCTTTAAGCTGATGGATGAAGACAGCGTCAGTGTAGATTCAACGCTGAACCGTTATCAGAACATGGTAGAGATTCGCGGTGCTGTATTCCGTCCTGGCATGTATCAGGTAGGAGGAGAAATCAATAGCGTGAAGACACTGGTTGAGGCTGCTGCTGGCGTCACAGAGGAAGCCATCTCACAGCATGCCGTGATGCATCGCATAAAGGCAGACCGTTCACTTGAGATGATAAGTTTGGATTTACGTGCAATTATGGAAGGTACAGCTCCTGACATTGCCCTGAAGAACGAGGATGTTATTTACATTGCCAGCCGTCAGGAACGCAACGAAAAGAAGACAGTGACCATCAGTGGCGAAGTAGCCTATCCCGGTGTTTACCGCTATGCAGAAAATGAGACCATTGAAGACCTTATCATACAAGCCGGAGGTCCTACAGAAGCTGCATCTTTGACAAAAGTCGATGTATCCCGTCGTATCACCGACCCCAACTCTACAGAAGCAAGCGACCAGATAGCCCAGAACTTTAGTTTCAAACTCAATCCCGATTTTACCATCTCCGATCAGCCAGACTTCACACTGCAACCGTTCGATGAAGTATATGTACGTCGTTCTCCAGACTATAATGAACAGCAGGTTATCAGCATCGAAGGCGAGGTGCAGTTTAGTGGCAACTACACATTGTCAAGCAAAGGACAACGACTGAGCGAAGTCATCAAAATGGCAGGCGGACTGACCAATCAGGCTTATGCAGAGGGCACCAAGCTATTGCGCCAGATGACCTCTGAAGAGCGCGACATGATGGAAACTATGCTACGCACCGCCCAGCGCAACTCGGGTAACGACTCCATCGACGTAAAGAAATTGATGACAAATACCACCTACCCCGTAGGTATTGAGTTGGATAAAGCTCTGAAGAACCCAGGAACCGATGACGACCCAATCCTTCGCGAAGGCGACCGCATTGTGGTGCCCCGTTATGACGGAACAGTAAAAATTAACGGTGAAGTACTATTCCCCAACACAGTATATTTCAAGGAAGGCAAGAACACCAACTACTATATCAACTTAGCCGGTGGAACAACATCAACAGCCAAGAAATCGATGACCGTTATCATCTACATGAATGGTATGGTGGCACGTGCAGACCGCAAACACAAGCCCCGCCCTGGTTGTCAGATAGTGGTGCCTACCAAGTCACGCCGCAAGGGCATGTCACTGCCGGAAATCCTGAGTATCGGCTCTAGCACTGCCTCTATTGCCACGATGATTGCCACTATTGCTAACTTAACGAAATAAGTAGGAACTATGGAAGAGAAGAAAAAGACATTAGATATTGATTTTAAGAAAGTCTGGAAAACCATTCTCGAAAAGAAATGGCTTTTTGTCAAAGTGTGGGCCATCACCTTCATCCTTTCATGTATTTGGATTCTACCTCAACCCAGATATTACAAGACTGAGGTATCAATAGCACCTGAGAGTGCCGAAACAAAAGACATTGGAAGTTTGGCTTCATTGGCATCCAACTTTGGTGTGAATTTGGGCAACGGCTCCGGCGATGCTATCTACCCCCAATTGTACCCAGACTTATTTGCATCGACACAATTTCTCGCCACACTGATGGATATCCGTGTAACTACAATAAAGGGTGACGTAGACACAGACTATTTTACCTATCTACAGCAATACCAGAAGCAAAACATACTGACTGCGCCCATCAGATGGATACGAAATGGTGTCAAGTCTCTGTTGGACGATGAGGAAAAAGGAAACAATATCCCTGGTCCAAATGGCAGTCGTTTCAATCCATTCCATCTTACAAAGAAGACGAACGACATCTTCATGCAAGCCAAGGACAATATACAATGTACCTACAGTCGCACAACAGATGTAGTAACCATTTCAGTAACAGATCAAGACCCATTGGTTTGCGCTCAGTTGGCTGACAGCATCAAGGAGCATCTACAAGTGTTTATCACAGATTATAGAACTAAAAAATCTCGTATAGACTACGAGCACTACCGTCAACTAACGGAAGAGGCTCATCAGGCCTATGACAAGGCACGCATTGCTTATGCCAATTACGCAGACTGTCATCAGAATGTGTACCTGCAGAGTGTAAAGACAAAGATAGATGATTTAGAAAACGAGATGCAGTTAAAGTACAACGTCTATACGGCACTGAACACCCGTCAGGAGGCGGCCATGGCGAAACTCCAGGAGAACACTCCCGTATTCACCACACTGACAAATGCCACTGTTCCCGTCAAGCCTGCAGGTCCGAAACGTATGATATTTGTAGCTGTTTGGCTATTCTTAGCTACTTGTGGTACATTATTCAAGCTATTCAAGAAGGAACTAACTGAATGGTTCTAACACTCTACCCCATCTTTTCACAGGAATGACACCACGACGACAAATTAGCACACTATACGCATCCACACTTGGAGGAATTCTACTAGGGGTATTAGCGTCGATAGTCAACACACGTTACCTTGCCCCTGCAGACTATGGTGATGTGCGCTATGTACAAAACATCATCAACTTCGTAGCAACCTTCCTTATACTCGGCTATTTCCTATCAGGTGCACGTTTGATGGCCTTATCAGATGACAGGCAATACGTGGGCCGCGTAAAGGGTATGATGGTTATCATACTTGCAATTGCCTGCATCGTGCTAAGTATTGCAATGCCCGTGAACTACTTTCTACATTTGGACAGACCTGCAGTGGCCATGTTGTTCATAGTGTCGATGCCTGTTTGTTTTACGCCATTGTTATTGAACTATATAGAGCAAACGACAGAAGGTGACAACCAGATAGGCCATTTGGCTGCATCACGTCTGCTGCCCTATCTCCTGTATGTACCCACAGCATATTTCATCTATTCGTACTTTGGTGCTACATCCACAAGGATGGTATTGCTACAATGGGGTATTTACTCTGTTGTATATATCATCATCATCATTGCCACGAAACCATTATTCCGCCAACTAAAGCCAATTTGGAAGAAGCTGAACGAAGAGAACCGCAGTTATGGCATTCAATTGTATATCGGCTCGTTGGTAATGGTATCAACAAATTATTTAGCAGGCATTTCACTAGGCTATTTCAACGAAGACAACAGTGAAGTAGGTTTCTATACACTAGCACTCACCGTCACCTCACCTCTGACCGCCCTGCCCACCATCGTAGGCACTACATACTTCAAGAAATTCGCAAAACAGTCATTTATTCCCAAGAAAGTGATTATTGCCACCGTAGGCATGACTGCCGTATCCTGCATAATCTTTGTACTGCTGATACATCCTACCGTAGTATTCCTATATTCTGAACGCTACGCGGTAGTAGGAACCTATGCATCAATACTCTCTGTAGCCTACTGTTTCCACGGATTGGGCGATATGTTCAATCGCTACCTCTGTTCACATGGCCAGGGGGTATCCGTACGCAACGCCAGTATCATCAATGGCGTATTCAAAGTAGCAGGTTATACAGGTCTTGTAGCTCTATTTAACACCAATGGTGCCATCGCCACCACTATTCTATGCGATGCAGTGTACTTCTCATGCCTCATCTATTATTACATTAGATTCACCAAACAGTATGTCAATGGATAAAAGCAAACTCATCATATTCGGCGACAACTGGGATGTCTATCTGACAGCCTATAAGGATCTGATAGATGATCCACGCATTACTTATATACCTTCTTTCAGACCCAAAGGTTTATTAGGACAATTACAAAGATTACAATATAACCCAAAGGTGAACCACATCGTGAGTTTGCCATACAAACATCTTTGGACGCCCTATTACCTACGTCATGAAAAAGGAGAGAAATATTGTTTCCTCATCATGGAGCATTGGCTGAGATATGAAAGTGGACTCAGACTCCTCCCCTATCTCAGGAAGACTTATCCAAAAGGGAAGATTGTATGTTTTATACAAGACCTGATAGAAACCGTCAAAGACCAATATACGGGTAAACAGATTGATGTTAAATATATCAAGCATTATACGGATTTACTGATTAGTTTTGATGAAGCAGATGCAATAAAGCATGAAGCATGCTATCACCCCACGGTATTCTCGCTACAAGCGAAAGCCAATCAGAGCACCAAATATGATCTTTATTTCTTAGGACGCGATAAAGGGAGACTGAAAATGTTATTAGCCATTGCCCAAGAAGCAAAGATAAGGAATATATCATGTAAATTCGTGATGTTAGAAGTACCTCAGAAAGATAGGATAGAGTTTGAAGGTATAGTCTATTCCGACAAGGATGTGTCGTATCAGGAAAACCTAGCGATGGCGGCAGAGAGCAGGTGCATTATCGAGTTACTGCAACAAAAAGCCTCAAGCCCTACGTTCCGCACTTGGGAGGCCATAGCTCAGAACCGCAAACTGATGACCAACAATCAGAATATCAAAGCATCGCCCTTTTATGACAAGAATTATATCTCTGTATTCCACGACGAACTTGACTTGGACTGGACGTTCATTAAGAATCGCAATATCTATACGGAAAGCAACCCCTACCAAGAACGAATTAGCCCTATCAGACTGGTCGAATTTATGGAAGAGAAACTAGGAATCAAAATAGACCACACATGAGCATTTTTTATTTGATATTCATAGGCCTATGCCTGTACTTCTGCTATCGTTATGACAGTATTAAGGAGTACGACAGTCACAAGCAGCATCGTTTGTGGCTGATGTGCGTCTACATGATTCTACTAACAGGATTTAGTTATGGTTTAGGCGGCGACAAGTTCGTCTATATGCGAGAATTTGAAGAGTACCCTGATACCTTCACAGAAGCTAACGACTATATCTTTTTACAGTTCATGTTGAAAGGGCAGATGCCCTTATGGACATTGCTCAACCTGTTTGCAAAGTCTGTATTTCACTCTTTTTATGCTGTGCAGCTAATTCAGAGCATAGCCATAAATACTGCTGTGTGTTATATAGCAAGCAAATATACCCATCGATACTTCTTGTTCCTGCTAATATATTTCTTCTCACTACAATATTTCATCCTTAACACAGAGGTGATGCGTGAGGGGTTAGCCCTTGCATTTGCACTCATAGGTATGCACTGCTATCTTATTGGTCGCAAAGTTTTTTTTATTCTATTGCTACTAACAGGTCTCCTATTCCATATTTCTGCAATCATTGGTATCGTTTTTCTATTTACCAACCTCAAAGTTTCTTGGAAAACGCTTGCCATAGCCTTCTTTTCGGCATTTGCCATTTGGCTTTTAAGTGATGTGCTATTAGGTAAGGTGATAGTTGCTGCACTTGGAGGCATGGGAGCTATAGTAGGAAAAATATTGTTTTATTCTATCCAAGCCAGTACTATCTTTGGTTTTCTCCGCTCTGCCATTACATTTATCATTTTTCCATTCATTATCATGTACATCGCAATGCATAATGAGCCTGATGAGCAAAGAAGAAAAAAAATGGAACGAATGATTGTGTATATGTTATATTTGGGAATTCTCGCAAGTTCATTTGCTGGACTCGCCAGATTCTACAACTACGTACGTATATTCTACCTTGTGCTCTTCGCCGAATTTGCATATACACTTTTCTGCGATAAAAAACTATTTATCATAAGGCTGGGCACACTGATTGGCACTATTTTTCTCATCATGTTACAATACATGATTCCTTATAAGACAACAGGTACCCATTACTATGATTTCTTCTACCCATACACATGTATTCTTGACGAAAATAGAAGTGTGTATTTCCGAGAAGTAGCTCATACAGAGGCAGTAGAAGGAGAAATAAGTGACAATAACGTGCGTAACATAGAATAACCCCCCGCTTATACTATTTATTAAAAAGGATTAAAGATGAAACGAGTATTATTCATATCACAGTTTTTAGAAAGAGCTGGAACCGAGACTTTTATGATGAATGTATTCCGGGGAATTAATCATCAACACTTCCAAGTTGACTTCCTGCTTTACTCCCAAGAAGAAACAGAATACAGCAGAGAAGTGGAGGATGCAGGTTGCAAAGTATGGCGTGTGACAAGTCGCAGAGAGTCACCATTTAGATGGTATAAGGAACTGTATATATTCTTTAAGACACATGCCCATGAATATTCCGCTATTCACTATAATGGAAATGGGCTAACAGCTATTTTCCCTTTCATTTTGGCATACATTTTTAGAATTCCTGTACGCATAGCACATTCACACAATTCTTCATCTTCAGGTTTCCATAACAAATTACTACATAAACTTCACCGTCCAATAGTAAAACACATAACAACTCACCACTTTGCCTGTTCGTCGGCTGCAGCCAAATGGTTCTTCGGCAAGTCTCCGTCGATTATCATCAAAAACGGAATTGATACAGAACGATTCGCATTTAATCCTCAGATACGGCAAACGGTTCGAGCATCATTCAACATCAATCCAACGACGACAGTAATCGGACATATTGGGCGTTTTGAACCTGAGAAAAACCATACGTTCCTGCTAGACATCTTTGCAGCCTATATTCAGTTGCATCCCAATGCTCTATTGCTACTTGTTGGCATTGGGAGACTCATGGATGACACCAAAGCCAAAGCACAACAATTAGGCATTGCAGAGAAAATACTCTTCTTGGGTGAGCGCTCGGATGTGAACGAACTACTGCAGGCAATGGACTGTTTTATCATGCCTTCCACCTTCGAAGGGCAACCTTTTGTGCTCATTGAAGCTCAATGCGCCGGACTACCCTGTTTGGTGTCTGATGTTGTGAATATCGACATCTGCCTAACAGACAACATCCGTCGCTATCCGCTAGAGAAGTCTTCTATTGACTGGGCTCAGGAAACATTCCTACTACTATCTGATTACCACAGGGAAGATGGAAGCAAGAGCGTCCAGCAGAAAGGCTACTCTATTATAAATACCATCGATTATTTGAAAAAGGTATACGATAACAAGCTATGAGATTTCATCACAATATCAAATACAGGTTGTTGGCAGCGGAAAGTCGAAGGACTGGATAATTGGTGGAAACAGATTTGAGCGTTCTTCCACTCAATCAATACCTGGAGACTTACATATTGATAACTTGCGCCTTCTACGATGAAGGCCTAACACCTATATAGAAAATGGACAACAAGGTTTTAATCATCGGAGCCGACCACCACAACACATTAGGCGTTGTAGAGAGTTTGGCAGAAAAAGGCATCAAGCCCTATGTACTGATATACGAGAATAATCCTCACTCGTTTGTGTTGCACAGCAAGCATATTGCTGACGGATGGGTATGCCAGAGTGAGGAGGATGCTGTCACAACACTCTTAGATAACTTTACGGATAAAGAAAACAAAACCGTTCTGATCGCCACCAACGACGAGGTAGCCTGTCTAGTGGACAGAAACCACGCCAGACTTGACAGCGTATTCTTTCTGCCAATAGCATCTCCAGCAGGTCATCTGGAATTGATGATGAAAAAAGAATGGATGACTCAATTGGCAAAAGAAGTACATCTCAATGTGCCAACATCATGGTCGATGACTAACGGGAAAATTCCTGAGGGCATCACCTACCCTATCATCACCAAGTCGCCATCGAGTGTTGAGGGTGGAAAAAGTGGCATCAAAATATGCAAGAACCGCGAAGAGTTGGAAGCATTCATACATACGAATCACAATGAGCAATTGCAGATTCAGCAGTTTATCGACAAAGCATTTGAATTTCAGTTGTTAGGGTGCTCACTGAATGGTGGGGAAGAAGTCATCATACCTGGTAGAACGCATATAGACAGGCCCAACGGTATAGACAACACCTTCTTCCTACGTTTTGACAAATATGAAGAGGAATTCAACGACACCGTTAGTAAAGCCATAGAATTTGTAAAACGCACCAGGTATTCTGGGCCATTCAGCATCGAATTTTTGAGAGACAAGAATGGTAAAGACTTTTTTACTGAGATGAATTTCCGCAACGACGGTAATGCCTACTGTGTAACGAAGGCAGGAACAAATATCCCATACATTATCTACCTGTATCTAACTGGAGGTGACTACAAGCAGGAACTGAGCCGTTCGAAAGTACATACCACCTACTTGATGCCTGAGATATATTACACAATGCGACTACTAAAAAGGGAATTTGGCTTCTGGGAGTGGCTTCAGAACATGCGTCGGGCAGACTGCTTCACCACCTACTTCCGTAACGATATCAAACCTTTTCTGTATGCTCTCCTTTTGAAGATAGGGAAGAATATACATTAAGATACTGTTCAACCATCGTACGGATGTCGTAGTCAGTTGCCCTTGCAGCACACTGAACGGCTATTTTCTTATAATAATCAGTATCACTCAAGAGTTGGCTGACAGCGTCGGCCAATCCTTGAGCGTTACCAGCTTCAAAAAGTATACCTGCCCCCTCTACCACCTGCCGCAAGCCTTCAACAGAAGAAGCCACAACAGGCAAACCTGCAGCCATCATCTCTACTGCAGTAAGGCCAAAGCCTTCCCAGTGGGAAGACTGCACACCGATGTCGGCTTTGGCAATCCATGAGGCCACATCTAACTGACTGCCAACGAAATGCGTTCTGTCAGCGATGCCCAAAGAAATTGCATAGTCTTTGCAATGAGCCAGATTTTCTCCATCCCCCACAAAAATCACATGCACATCATCTGGCAGTAAGGCTATTGCACGAATTACAGTTTCTTGATCTTTTGAAGCAACAAAACGAGAAACCATCACAAGTGTATGGGGATAATCTTTTTGCCTATGGAGATGGCTGAAAGCAGATAAGTTAATACCATTATTGACGACGATGAAACGGGACGAATCGCGAGAGGTCCGAAGCCAGTCAGTAAGAGCATCCTGTGTTTGCTGACTAATAGATATCACACGCTGGAATCTACTGTAGACGAACTGTTCTATGGGACGGAAATACCATTTTCCACGTCTTCTGTTTGACGTAGAATGTTCAGTAAAGACAAGTGGGACTGAAGAAAACATACTGGCCAAGGCAGCCCAATATGATGTTGGGAACAAATGAACATGTACAACATCATAATTCTGAAAAGCCTTTCTGAGACGAAGGATATTCTTGGGACTATGCACCCCAACGTTTTTTAGCACCTCAACCCTAACGCCAGCAATCTTTACCTGACGGGAGAAATCGTTATCGATATCTCTGTTAACCAGCAACGTCACCTGATGATGCTGTGCCATGAGTGGTAACATTTCAGACAACAACCGCTCTGCGCCGCCAATCTTCAGAGACTCTATGACATGCAGTATCTTCATATCTCAATACAGTCCCCTGATTTTCCTTTGTGTAAAAAACAGCCACGAAAGCAATTTGTCAGCAAATGTCTTACAGGGAACATCCCCAAGATCAATATCTGTAAAACTAACAAAAGACCTAGCGTACCGCTGAAGAAACATCTCCAACCTAACAAAGGCTCCATCGTCCATGATATTGGGATGGAAACAGAAAGTATAGATTCCCGATACAGGCATCTTAGCAGCATGTCCACTTATCTGTGGAATAAAACAGAAGCCATCCTTACGGTACGGATAGCGTCCTATAGTATCACAAATAAAACAAATGCCAGTCTCCAGTCTCAGAGCTTCAAGGGTATTTTCATCAAATGTATGGCTGGGAGCAAAAAAATAACGGGGTGTAAAACCATGCTCTTTTAATATAGCATATCCCTGTCTAATTCTCCTGCGTTGCTCGTCAAGTGGAACACCAGCAAACTCAGAGCGCTTCCACATAGGATTCAACCCACGCATTCCACCGTTTGAGTCACATACATGACTATAGCCATGAAGGGCTATCTGCCAGCCCTTTGTCACCCAGAGATGTGCCTTATGCCAAAACTCGGAGTCAAATTCGTCTATCATAGTGTCTGGATCATCATTGGCAGGAATAATACCAACAAGCGGCTTAATGCCATAGCAATCCAGCAAATCCTCCATACGTTGCCACTTTTCCTTATCCATATTGGGACATGCATCATCCAAACGTATAAGATACTTTACATTCATTTTCTTTGATTTTCGGACAAAATTACAACTTTATTTTCAATGCCACAAATTTTCAAAGGAAAATTGACAGGCAGGCAATAAACCCACGCCACTTTACGTTAATATCATAAAAGAAATTGTTCATGAAGAGACTCTACTTGATAGTCAATGAAGACAGATTTTTCCTGTCACATAGAAAAGATATAGCACTTGCTGCCCAAAAGAATGGTTGGGAGGTCAAAATATTCTGTAAGGACACAGGCCAACGGCAAGACGTTGAAGCCTTGGGGTTAGAGATGGTAGAACTGCCTATCAATCCAACTGGCACTAATCTTAAAGAAGAATTAAGAACCCTAAGATTCCTGTACAATCTTTATCGCAAAGACAAGCCAGATGTGGTTCATCATGTCGGATTAAAAAACATACTTTGGGGGGGCATTGCTGCCAAACTAGCAAAGATAAAGGGCGTCGTGAATGCCGTCAGCGGTCTCGGTGTATTATTCTCTGGCGAAGACTACAGTCTGGAAACCAAGCTGGTATTGGAAGCCATGCGATTTGCAAATAACAGAAAAAGCGTAGCGCTCATCTTCCAAAACCAGGAAGACAAGCAATTGTTTATTGAAAGACATATCGCATTGCCTGAACAATGCGAATACATCAAAGGCTCAGGAGTAAATCTTGATGAATATGTATATACACCAGAACCAGAAATTCCTCCAGTTAAAGTAATCTTAACAGCCAGAATGGTTCGTGAGAAGGGCATTGACACACTGATTGAGGCAGCTGAAAGCCTAAGGAATGAAATGGAAGGCAAAGTCGTTTTCCAATTATGTGGCGGGCTTCACAATAACCCAACAGGCTATAAAGCAGAAGAGTTAGAGAAGCTCTGTGACGGCAAATACATCCAATGGCTAGGTCACAGAAATGATGTTCGCGAATTACTAATGCAATCGCATATTGTGACATTGCCCAGCTATTATCGTGAAGGACTGCCAAAATCGCTTATTGAAGCTTGTGCTATAGGCAGACCAATCATCACCACATTAAATTATGGTTGCAAAGACACCGTAGACGATGGGAAAAACGGTTTTCTGATTACTCCTCGAGACGCATCAGCATTAGCAGACAAGCTCAGAATATTGATTAACGACAAGCAACTCAGGATACAGATGGGCATGAATGGCAGGAAGAAAGCTGAAGCAGAATTTTCTGTTGCAGAAGTTGTGAAAAAGCATCTGGAGATATATCGCAAACTAAGCTAAAGATGATAGATTTTTTGTGTTAAAATGCAATAATAAGTTTTTTTTTCTGTTATATAGAAAAAGACTTCTATGACAGAGATATATTTATTCTTAATCATCATTGCATTCCTTGCCAGTGTGGCATGCGGACTTGCTTTTATACCTTTAACATTGAATTTCTGCAAACAGAAAGGATTGTATGATATCCCAGACAGTCGTAAAGTGCATAAAAATGCGATTCCAAGGTTGGGAGGTATCAGTTTTTTGCCAAGTATGCTGATTGCATCCATAGTTGCTTTAATTGTATATAACCAAAGTTGTGACTGTGAACAAGTGACCGTCAATTCATGGACAATAGCTTTTTTAGTTAGTTTATCACTGATCTATGGTATAGGCACTATCGACGATATTGTAGGTCTTGGAGCTAAGTCAAAATTTGCGGTACAAATTATTGCCGCCTCAATCCTACCCTTTTTCAATTTATATATTAATAACCTATATGGCTTTTTCGGTATCTATGAAATACCATTCTGGCTCGGTAGTACATTAACCGTATTTATTATTGTTTTTGTTTGCAATGCAATAAATCTTATTGACGGTATAGATGGGCTATCGGCAGGAATATCCCTCATAGCACTCACTGGTTTTTTAATTTGTTATCTGCATGAAGGCATCTTTGCGTATAGTATACTTATTGCTGGGTTAATTGGCATTTTGGTACCTTTTCTGTATTTTAACATCTTAGGTGATCCAGCAAAAAACAGGAAGATATTTATGGGAGACTCAGGAAGTCTCACTTTAGGTTTTATTCTTGGTTTTCTATTTGTGAAATTCACAATGGACAACCCCAATGTCAAACATTTCAATCTTGAATCTATGATGCTTGCTTATACACTACTCATCATACCTACATTTGACGTAGTACGTGTATCGTTAGTGAGACTTTCACACAAAGCACGTATCTTTAAAGCTGATAGGAATCATATCCATCACAAGTTAATGCGCACAGGCATGAGTCAGCATTATGTTCTCGTCTTTATCATGGCCATGACATTAGGTTTCATTTTTGTAAACCTATCATTATGGCATATTTTTAACATATCAATGACAAATATCTTCGTTATTGACATCATCATCTGGATTATGGCCAATTGGTGGATAAACAAAGTAATTGTCTACAAAGGACAACAAGTGTATCTTTCATGCCAAGAATAGTTATGAGTAAACGTTTGTTTGACATCTGCTTCTCAATAATAGGCATCTGCTTTTGTATACCTCTATACATTATTATATATTTAGGTATTAAACTGAGTTGTGACGGTCCAACTATCTACACACAAGAACGCATAGGGAAGGGTGGAAAACCTTTTAAAATATACAAATTCCGTACAATGGTGGTAAACAACGAGCTAGACGGAATACCCCAACTAGCCGAACCAGATGACCAACGACTGACGAAGATTGGGAAATTCCTGAGAGAGCACCATTTGGACGAACTACCACAATTATGGAACGTACTAAAGGGAGATATGTCCTTTATCGGCTATCGACCTGAGCGAAAATACTTTATTGATCAGATTATGGAGGTTGACCCACGTTACGATGAGTTGTATTGTATGCGACCTGGCATCACATCGTATGCCACACTATACAACGGCTACACGGACACGATGGAGAAAATGCTGAGAAGATTGGAATTGGACTTGTATTATATGGAACACCAATCCTGGGAATTTGATCTAAGCATCATATACAAGACTTTCACAAAAATTGCTTTTGGAAAGAAATTCTAGATAAGGAACCTCATGAGATACAAGCCTATCATATTAATATTACTTTTTATATGTGGCCTAAATACTGTATTAATAAATGCACAGGATACATTAAGGACACACCTCACTTACGATTTGTCAACTGAGATGGCTGTTGGCACTGGTGACTATACCGCATTTCAAATAGTAAGCAATCGACACCACGTATTAGGCACGCGTTCCAACACAGCCAATATACGTGGGGCGGTCAACATAGAGCATTCAATGGGAAAAGACTTTACGCTATCAGGAACTATAGATGTCATTGCTTCTACCCATGCCGACCATAAGACCTACTTACAGCAATGCTTTGCAAACATCACATACAAAAATTTCTATTTAGAAACTGGTGCACGTGAGGACAAACAAGTCATACGTAATGACCTACTATCCAGCGGTTCGTTTGTTAAGGGCACAAATGCCAAACCGTTTCCCCAATTTCGAATTGGAACAAAGGACTTTTGGAACGTCCCATACACTAAGGGATGGTTGCAAATCCACTTCGATGGTGGCTATGGAAGATACATGGATAGCGACTATCGCAAGAAGGCATTCAACAAAGGACTTTCCAGCGACGGGAGTAATATAAACGACAAGTATGCGACAGGCATCTACATGCATCAGAAACATCTATATATACGTACAAACCCAACAAAGCGCTTCTTTGCAATGGCAGGCATGGAGCACATGGTGCAGTTTGGAGGAAAACTACATGCCTACAATAAGGAAGGTGTATTCACCTCAAAAGAAAAGCCAACAGATTTGAAGGCATGTTTTGACGTTTTCCTGCCTTTGGGCGACAGCAATTATGCCGAACACGATGCTATGGAAGATTGGATATTCGGCAATCATGTGGGGATGATGACTGTACAGTTTGGCTGGAACATCAATAAAAATCATCTATTGCAGGCCTATGTGGACAATCCATTTGAAGATGGTTCAGGCATACGAAAAGGTAACGGATGGGACGGTCTTTGGGGACTAGAATATACCAACAAGTTATCAGGAGCACAATATATAAGAGGAGTAGTCGTTGAGTATTTCCAGACTACGAACCAGTCTGGACCAATTCACTGGGATAGCAGGGATTATCCCGAACCCGTGAGCAGTCAAATTATCGACTACGTAACAGGATGCGACAATTATTACAACCATCTATACTACGATAGTTATACTCACTTCGGCATGACACCCGGCAATCCGCTCATCCCTTCACCTATATATAATAAAGATGGCTACTCTGCTTTTAGTGACAACCGAGTCAAAGCATGGCATGTAGGCATTAACGGAGAGATTACAAAACAATTCAGTTACCTTATAAAAGGGTCATACCGTGAGGGATGGGGTACCTACTATTCACCGCTAGCCACTAAACATCATTCACTCGACGCTATAATTCAAGGCAACTACAGAAAAGGGCCTTGGCAGTTTAGTGCATCATATGCCTTTGATAAAGGAAACATCTATGGCAACAACTCTACATTTGACATAAAGATAGGATATCATGGCAAGATTTTGTAAACACATCTTGATTCTTACATCATTCATCTTCCTTCTAACTTCCTGCCAGGAGGGAGGCGAAGCGGGCGATCTATTTGGGCAATGGCGTCTGAAAGATTCGGACAGTAAATATATTTGTTTTTCTGGTTCCATCACTGTAATACGAGAAATACATGTAGGTGAAATCTATGGTAAGTTCAAACATATAGGTGACAGTCTTTTTATCGAATATGTCTCTGTTGAAGGTATACCTTCAGACACCGCCGTTGTAGAAAACAACTTTGGTTTCAAACCTTTCGATAATACGCGTTTAAAAATAGACAAGTTGGATTCCCAAGATTTAGTGCTCAGTAAAGACGGAAAGACCTGGAGTTTCTATAAGTATTAACGTCATCCTTCTATCAAGCATAGGGATTTTCCTCTAACCATTTAGGGAAAATCCCTTTTTTCGTTCACATATTCGCCTTATCTTTGCAGCAAGAAAAATAAATTGATTGTAGAACGATTAAAACGATACGATTATGAAAAAGATGTTGTTTACCCTGGTTTCCATGCTGACGATAGCAGCAGCGGCAAACGCCATGTCATACGAGCAGGCTCGCAATGAGGCCCTTTTCCTGACGGACAAGATGGCCTACGAACTGAATCTGAATGACGCGCAGTATGAGGCAGCCTACGAGATTAACCTCGACTACCTGATGGGGGTTACTTCATATGATAATGTATACGGTCCCTACTGGGAGCGACGCAACCTTGATCTGAGTTATATCCTCTATTCATGGCAGTGGGATTTGTTCCGTGCAGCCACTTATTTCTACCGTCCGCTTTATTGGGAGGCAGGTCACTGGCACTTCGGAGTTTACATTCACTACCCGCGTCGTGACTACTTCTACTTCGGTCGTCCCCACTTCTATGCTACCTATCGCGGTGGACACAGCTGGCGCCATAATGGAGGCAGAAGCTGGTACGAAGGACGCCATAGCCATTATCGTCCAGTAACTCACCGGGATCATCACGTAGGAATGCGAAACAGTTGGGATCGCGGTGACTACCGAAACAACGGAGGACGCAGTTCAACACGTGTTACCGAGAGAAACGGCCGTACACCAGACGTAAATCGTAGAGTTGACGGGAACAGGAGTACGAATGACAATCGTGGTCTGAACAACAATCGCAGTATCGATAACAACCGCGAGTTCGGAGGCCATCGCAGCACTGGCGGTAACCGTGACCTCAATCGTACCAACACGACCATCGGCACCCGTGAGTCCGGCAATAGCAGAACAAGCGTTGGTAATCGTGACTTTGACCGCAGCAGATCAACCTCAGGCAGCAATCACAACATTGGCAGCAGTAGCAGCAACAGAAGTCATAGCAGCGGTAGCTTCAGTGGCAGCATGTCAAGAGGTTCATCTGATCGCGGCACCAGAGGTACCAGCAGCGGTAGCAGCCCCCGTGGAGGAAGAAGATAAATTAAGGTAAAAGGAAAAGTGAAGGATAATTGTTAAATGTCGAGGATTCGCACCTCGGCATTTTTCATTTTCTCTATCTCGTGCATTTCCTTTCCCCAGTACACAGCTTGGATAGCTTTATTAATAATACCATGTCCCACTGCCAATACCTGAGACTCAGGATAATTCTTACGGATAAAATCAAGGAAACGCCCTGCCCTATCCTTCATTGCAGGGAGAGATTCTATATCATCAGGCCATGGTTTTATGTCTTTTAAATCCGGAATAAAACGCCCCGTGAAACTACCCCAGTCACGTTCCCGAAAAAGTGGCGTGGTGACAACAGACAGTTGATGAGGCTCTGCCAGGATTTGTGCCGTCTGAATAGCTCGCCATAAATCACTGGCTACAATAGCATCAAAATGAACATCCGCCAACTGAAGACTTAAAGCCTCAGCCTGACGGATGCCTGTTGCATTCAGTTCGCCCGGTGTCTGTCCTTGCATAATCTGACGTTCATTATCGAACGTCTCGCCATGGCGAACAAGATATAACTTTGTCATACCCCTGGAACTACAATACCTTCAATATAAGTTTTCAGGATATGAATACCCGTACGGTTCTCGCCACCCCAGGGAATAATCAAATCAGCAAATTTCTTAGTGGGCTCGATAAACTGCTCGTGCATAGGTTTAAGCACCTTCTCGTAACGATCAAGCACCATCTCAACCGTACGGCCACGCTCAACGACGTCACGACGGATATTTCTAATCAGGCGTACATCATTATCTGTATCGACAAAGATCTTCAAATCCATAGCATCACGCAGTTTCTTATTATGAAGAGCCATGATGCCCTCAATAATAATCACTGGTTTTGGCTCCACATGAATGGTTTCCTTCTGACGATTGCTCTCGATGTAGGAATACGTGGGTTGTTCCACGGCCTCTCCATTCTTCAACTTTTTCACATGCTCCGTCAGCAGTTTCCAGTCGAAAGCATCAGGATGGTCGAAATTGATAGCCTTGCGTTCCTCTGGCGTCATACCCGTAGTATCATTATAATACGAGTC
>Ga0256406_1001904_pt1 | contig 31754 bp, 25 predicted proteins | sample RumenRJG_03DNA_FD_185986 | JGI IMG/M metagenome (GOLD analysis project Ga0256406, IMG submission 185986) | Bovine rumen microbial communities from Lethbridge, Alberta, Canada - RJG_03 | ecosystem: Host-associated > Mammals > Digestive system > Stomach > Rumen | place: Canada: Alberta | collected... | reverse complement strand
ATGCCCTGGCTTCTGCTTTTGCACTGCCTTCCGGTGCGATCGATACCTCTGCCTTATCCAGCCTCAGCAATAATCTCGACCTTTCTTCCCTCATCGATCCTTCTGCACTTTCTGCCGCAGCCCCTGCCCTTACTTCTGCAGATCTCCAGAACCTTCTGCAGAATGCCGCCTCTTCTGTTCATTCTGATGCCCTTTCCGATCTTTTCAAAAAGATTCTTGAAGGATGGCAGAACAGCAGCCAGCAGACCCTTTCTGCTTATCAGCAGGGCCTGTCAGACTATCTTTCCAGTGATGAAGCACGAAAGATCCTTTCCGACCATCTCAAAGACATCTTTAAAAATGGCTCTGACTCTATCCTGACATCGGACAATCTTGAAAAAGTTGTTCTGCAGCTCATGGATGGATTTGAAGACTATCAGAAACAGCACAGTGAAGAAGATATCAGTACGTTATTGAATGGCTATCTGCAGAGTGAAACCGGCCAGGCAGACCTAGAGGCTGCCTGTTCCTCCCTTTCCGGTTCTCTTTCCGATCTTGATCTCAGTTCAGATGATCTGAACAGCCTGCTGAGTGATCTTGAGAACGGCTATCAGACCTACGCTGCTTCACACGGCACGCCGACAGATGAAGATCTGCGCGCTTCCTTTGAAACCTATCTGACCTCTGATGAAACATCTGCCCTCATCTCTTCTTCCCTGCCTGCTGTCATTGACACCAATGCTTTGTCTGCTTCAGTTTCTTCTGTTTTACAGAATACAGTCTCTTCCTACACCAGTGCCTTCAGCACACAGCTGTCTGCTGTCATGACCTCTTTGATAAACCAGTACGCGGATGCTCTGACCAGGACCATGGCAAATGCCATGTCGCAGGTATCCGGCATTGATGGAGAGCAGCTTGCCAAAGCCTTCTCCATCAATATGGATGAAGATGATCTGCAGAATCTTCTGACTTCCATGATGTCTGGCCGCACCGCCGACTATGCGTCCAACCTCAGGGCCTTCGGCTATGCGGATGAAGACAATCCAAGTGAAATCGACCTCTATCCGAAAGACTTCGATTCCCGCAGTAATATCCGCTCCATCCTTGACAGCTACAACAAATCCGTCCAGGATAAAGGACAGAAGGATAAGACCATTGTCTATACAGATCTTGTCGCAACGATGCTTTCCAGTGTAACGGATATCATCCATACCATTTCCTATATTCTGATTGCCTTTGTCGGTATCTCTTTAGTTGTTTCCTCGATCATGATCGGGGTCATCACCTACATCTCGGTACTGGAAAGAAGAAAGGAAATCGGTATCCTCAGGGCATTAGGCGCCTCCCGCCACAATATTGCCCAGGTGTTCAATGCGGAAACATTCATCACCGGTCTATTATCCGGATTGATCGGGGTTGTCTTTGCCATACTGCTGTGCATTCCCTTAAGCTCTGTCATCCATCATATGGCTCAGACCGACAGTATCAATATGTCTCTGCCGTTAGAGAGTGCCCTTGGCCTGATTCTTTTAAGCATCGTATTGACGGTGATTGCCGGTATTATTCCTTCTCATAAGGCAGCCAAGAGCGATCCTGTCGCTGCTCTGCGTACAGAATAGGAAGTACATGCCATGGATAAGAAAAAAATCTCCTTTGCCATATTGACCATCCTGCAGGAAGAGTCTGATGAAAATCATATTCTGAGTACATCAGATCTCATCAGAAAGCTCAATGATACCTGTCATCTCAAAGCAGAAAGAAGAACCATCTATTCTGACATTGCTCTTTTGAAGCAGGAAGGCTTTGCCATATCCGACTATGAGGAAAACGGCCAGGGCTATTACATGAAAGGAAGAAACCTTTCCGCCAGGCCCTTCAGCCGCAGTGAAATCCTGCTGTTATGCAATGCCATTCATGCGTCTCATTTCATCGATCAGGAAGAGAGTGAAACCCTCATCAATAAGCTTTTGACCATGTTATCCGTCTATGAAAGAGAAACATTCCGGGAACAGGTCTATCTGCCCAATGCTTTCAAATCCGGCAGTGCAGAACTGCTGGATAACATTGATCAGATTGCCGAAGCATGCCGCAGCCATCATAAGATTGCCTTCTGCTACCTGCATTACGATGGAAACAGAAACCTCATCCGCAATGACCACAGGTATGTCGTCTCCCCGCACTACATCGTCTTCCATGATGAAAGGCCCTATGTCATTGTGACCGGACGCCATCCCGGCATCTCCCACTACCGCATTGACCGTATTGCCAATCTGCTTGTCACAGATGAGGAAAGTGATGTGCTGGCAGAAGAGGACAGACAGGAAGCCTATCAGTACGCTGAAGACAGACTGTTCATGTTTGCCGGGGAAATCACACATGTACGCTATCGCTGTGAAAACCGCATCATGAATGCCATGGTGGATCTCTTCGGCAAAGAAGTACGCACCTGGCCGGTGGATGCCGAACACTTTGACATGGTCATTCAGACCACTTCTGCCGGGGCTGTCTTTCTGGCCCAGCAGTATATGGATGCGATTGAACTCATGGAGCCGCTGCCGCTGAGAGAACAGGTTGAAGCAGTACTGCAGAAGGCTTTGAAAGCGTATGACAAAAGCATCTGAGGCGCTTTCCTCTTGACACATTGTCTATAATTAACAAGGTAAATATGCAAGGAGGCAGAATGACACAGGTAGATGTTATTTCAGGTTTTCTCGGCGCTGGCAAAACAACGCTGATTCAGAAACTGATTAAAGATGTATTCAAGGGACAGAAGGTTGTCCTTGTAGAAAATGAATTCGGTGAAATCGGTATTGACGGCGGATTTCTCAAAGAAGCCGGCATTGTCATCAATGAAGTCAATGGCGGCTGTATCTGCTGCACGCTGCAGGGTGATTTCAAGACCGCGCTCCACCAGGTACTGGATCAGTACCATCCGGACAGAATCGTCATTGAACCGTCCGGTGTCGGCAAGCTGTCCGATATCCTCAGGATCGTCAAGAGCGTAGAAGGTCTTACGATCAACAGCTACAGCACGGTTGTGGATGCCAAGCGCTGTAAGATCTATCATAAGAACTTCAAGGAGTTCTTCGATGATCAGATCATCACGGCCAATACCGTCATCCTTTCCCGCACCCAGATGTGCACGGAGGCTGTTATTTCCACAGACTGCGATATCATCCATGAACTCAATCCGGATGCCCGCATCATCACCACCCCATGGGATGATCTGAATGGAAAGGATATGTTTGATGTCATGCAGGGCGCAACGGACGGCTTCCCCAAAGACCTGGGCGAACTGGAAGACGATGATGACGATGACCATGATGAACATGATCACCATCATGACCATGATCATGAGGAAGAGGAAGAACATCATCACCATGAAGATGCAGAAAGACGTGAAAAGGCCAACGAAGGTCTGTCCGAAGGCAACCGCATTCATCTGGGTGAGGAAGAACATGAGGGTCATCACCACCATCATCATCACCATCATGACGAACATGATGCGGATGAAGTATTTGATTCCATCGGTATTGAAACCATCAACCACTATTCCAGAGAAGAGATTGAGCAGGCTTTAAGCCAGCTCGGTGACAACATTGTCAGAGCCAAGGGCATTGTCCCGGATAAAGAAGGCGGCTGGCTGTTCTTCGACTATGTACCGGGTGATACGGATATCCGCAAGGGTGCACCGGCTTATACAGGTCTGATTACCGTCATTGGCGAGAAAGTGGATGTCGAGCTGATGAAAAAGCTCTTTGGAGTACATTGATGCCATCACCCGTATACTTATTTACAGGTTTTCTGGATGCCGGAAAGACAACGCTCATCAAGGACACACTGAATGATGAGGGCTTCATGCAGGGCATCAGCAGAACGCTGTTATTGTGCTTTGAACAGGGCGAAGTGGAATATGAAGAAGACTTCTGCACGGAACATCATCTCTATGTGGAATACTTTGATGATCCATCCGAACTGACCCAGGGAAAAATAAAAGATCTGGATACGATTTATCATCCCGATCAGGTCATGATTGAATGGAACGGCACCCTGCCGGTACCGGAGATCATCCTCTCCGGCCTGCCGCAGTACTGGCCGCTGGTACAGATCCTGACGGAAGTGGATGCCACTACGTTTGAACTGTACATGAATGCCATGCGTTCCATGTTATTTGAACAGCTGCGCTATTCAGATACCATTATCGTCAACCGGTGTACGCCGGATACGGATGGACGCATGCTCAGAGGCAATATCAAAGCCATCAACCGCCAGGCCCAGATCTATTATGAAGGAGCCTTCGGTGAACCGGTGGAACTGAAACAGGGACTGCTGCCGTTTGATATCAATGCGGATGTCATTGACATCAAGGATGATGACTACGGCCTCTGGTATATGGACTGCAGTGAGAACCCGGAAAAATACGCCGGCAAAAAGATCATTCTGCGCGGTCAGTTTGCCGAGAAGATCCCCGGCTATACTCAGACGTTTATCCTCGGCCGCAGAGCCATGGTATGCTGCAGCCAGGATACATCCCTGTGCGGCATCACCGTCACAGGCGTCAAGATCTGGGAGATGCAGATCGGCGATTGGATTGAAGTGGAAGGCGAGCTCAAGCCGATTGACATGGACAACGGTGCCAGGACCGTTGTTCTCTATGCCTCCCGCTGCACCCGCTGCCATAAGCCTGAGCAGGAATACGTCACTTTCAGCTGAAATACAGAGGAAGATCCTTCAGAGAACGCACTTCTCCATAAGGTTCTTCTTTTTTTCTGCCTTTCATCTGATCCTGATGAACCCATACCTTGGGCCAGCCGGCTCTTGAAGCCGGCATGACGCCTTCCCAATAGTGTGAAGTGACATAGGTATTGTGCTTGCAATAAAGGGAAAAGCGGTCTGCCGCAATTTCAAATAATCTTCTCTCAGGCGCATAGCTCTCTGCTTCTTCTGATGAAAGCTGGTAATCAAAGATCTGATCGAGCTGTCTGTTTTCTTCATTTGTCATATCAATACTGCCGGCCGAGATCAATGCCAGTTCATAGCCGTTGTTCTTAAGAATGCGCAAGGTGCTGGCCGCATAGGCCCTTGGCGTCAGATGGAAAGCCAGATCCACCGCATCCTCCCCGATGCGCTTGAACACTTCACATCCCATTTCCATATCAAGGTAGCTCAATGCCTCCCGGATCAGACCATCATAGGAACGGAACGGTTCAGCATACTTCAGCCTTTCCATATAGGTCTGAAACAGAGATACCGCCCTTGTATCATACAGGCCGTGGCTGAATGCCTCATCCTCAACCATCTGGTAGACCGGCGCATCGTCAAACAGGGCTCCGATGCCTTCAAACGTAATGATCCTCTCTTCCATGGAAACATCCTCTTTTCTGTTTGTGAATAGTTTATCATATATTGTGAAATCTTTAGCAAACAATTTGCAAATTCTTTGTCAAACCTGTTCAGATTGTAAGTAAAGTGTCTCATTCTGTCTTTCTTCTTAAACTTCTTTCGATATAATTGGGTGAACAGGTGAAATATGACAGAAGAAAACATGGAAGAAACAGAAGAACTGCGCAGCCAGCAGCTGCGCACCCTGATACACGAGAAGAATTCCCATGATCTTGAAACTTGGATCAAAGAGGAGAAAGCCATTGATGTCGCCCAGGCTGCCAGAGATCTTGAACCTGAGGAAATGGAGGATCTGCTTTCCCTCATTTCCGATCGGACTATCGCTCTGATTCTGGAACAGGGTGAGGATGATGAACGGGTAGAGATGGCTGAACACATCTCTGCCAGTCGGCTGCTTGCCGTGATGGAATACATGCAGAAGGATGATATCGTCGATCTGCTGGGCGATCTGCCCATCGGCCGCCGCAAGCAGCTTGTGGATATGATGAAAGCAGATGACAGACGTACCATCAGTGCCCTGCTGCAGTATCCTTCTGACAGTGCCGGCGGCCTGATGACAACCGCCTACATTGCGCTGAAAGATGAGCTTACCGTCGATCAGGGTCTTGCCCGGATCCGGGAAATCGGTCCGAAAACAGAAGTCATTGAGACGATCTTCATCATCGATGAAAAACGCAGGCTGACCGGCTGGTGCGACCTGCGTGACCTTCTTTCTGCGCCTAAGCATTCCACCCTGCATGAACTCATGCATGAGGATGTCATCTCGGTTGCTCCGGAAACAGACCAGGAAGAAACCGCCCGTATTGTGTCAAAATACGACCTGAAAGCTCTGCCGGTTGTCTCTTCCACAAACCAGATCCTCGGCATCATTACGGTTGATGATATCATCGATGTCATCGTTGAAGAATATGATGAGGATATGCTGCAGATGGCCGGTGTTTCCAAGGAAGAAAGCCTCGATACAACCCTTGGCGAATCCATCCGCCTGCGTCTGCCATGGCTGCTGATCAACCTGGCCACAGCCTTTCTGGCATCCTTTACGGTCGCTGCCTTCCAGGGTACCATTTCCAAGGTTGTTGCCCTTTCCTCCATCATGACCATTGTCTCCGGCATGGGCGGCAATGCCGGTACCCAGACCACTTCCATCATGATCCGTGCCCTGGCCCAGAAAAAGCTGAAGTTCAAAGACTGTATCCGGCCTTTCTTCAAGGAAATCCTGCTCAGCATCATTGATGGTGCGGTATGCGGCGTCGCCACAGCCATTGTCGTTCACTTCATGTACGGCAATAACTTCCTTTGTCTGATTGTCGTCATCTCCATGATCGGCAACCTTCTTGTGGCAGGCATCTTCGGCTTCCTGATCCCGTTAATTCTCAATCTCTGCCATGCCGATCCGGCTGTCGCTTCTTCCATCTTTCTGACCACAGCAACTGATGTGCTCGGCTTCTTCATCTTCCTGGGCTTGGCAACGCTGTTTCTTCCCTATATTCAATGAAGAATGAGGTACGATCATGACATCTTCTCATAAGATGTATGCCGCAGTGCTTAACAGTCCTGGTACCTGTGACAGGTATACCATGTATGATATGCTGTCTGATACATCCGGCTTCTTTCACACATGACAGTATTGTGGAAATGTTTGAAGCGTATGGCGCTTCCGCTTCTTTCTTCTATGACGACAGAGCAGAAGCGGATCAGCCCGATGATACTGCTGCCCACAATGAAGAAGGGGCTGCCTTTGTCAGTGCCTTACTGCTGGCAGATGCGCTTCTGTATCCCTGTCCCTGTCATGTGCCTCATCACAGCCCCCATCTTCGCTAAGAGAAAACGGCATCCTTAATCGGATGCCGCTTTCTTTTTCGGTGCATAGAAAGAACAGAATAATACAAAGAACAGAAACAGAAGCGCCAGACACATCCAGAGTGCAAGGACTGCTTTTCCCTGGGGAGAGAAGAAATCATAGTAACCCTTGAGATAAATCACGATGATGATCAGCGGCAGAACATAGCTGACATACCATCTCAGATGAGACGGGAAGCGCATGCCCCTGCCCTGGTCCGCTTCCGCAATAAAGTTCTTCCAGCCCCAGCCGTTCTTCCTTGTACAGAACAGCACAAAGGCCAGTGAACCTAACGGCAGCAGGTTATTGGAAACAATGAAATCTTCAAGATCCAGAATCTGCCTGCCTTCGCCTAAAGGCTGAAAGGCAGACCATACATTGTAGCCAAGTACACACGGCATACTGAGCAGAATCACAAGCACCGCACTGATGCGCACACTCTTTTTCCGTGTCCAGCCAAACAGATCCATATCGAAAGCAATAATGTTTTCAAACACTGCCACCACCGTGGATAAAGCCGCAAATGACAGGAACACGAAGAACAGCGCACCCCAGATCCGGCCGCCCGGCATATTGGCAAAGATGTTGGGAATCGTAATAAAGATCAGCTTCGGTCCTGCATCGGGCTCAATGCCATAGGCAAAGCAGGAAGGAATGACAATAAAGCCGGCCATCAGAGCTACAAAGGTATCCAGTGCCGTGACAGTGCACGCTTCCCCGCTGAGGCTTCTGTCCTTACCGAAATAGCTGCCGAAGATCAGCATCGCACCAATACCGATGGACAGTGTAAAGAACGACTGGCTCATGGCCGCAAACACCACATTGCCAAGGCCCCTGGCCCTGATTGTCTCAAAGTCCGGCACAAGATAGAAGGCAATGCCTCTGCCTGCCCCTTTCAGAAATATCGAATGCACTGCCAGTACCAGCATCAGGATCAATAACGCACTCATCATGTACTTACTGATGCGCTCGACCCCTTTCTGCACTCCGAAATAGCAGATCACAAAGCCGATCAGACATGTCACAACCATCCACAGGATCATTTCCGGCGCACTGGAAAGCATACTGCTGAAGGCAGCACTGATCTCATCCGAAGAAGCACCGGTAAACTTACCCTGCAGGAACTTCACAAAGTAATCCAGCATCCACCCGCATACGGTCGTATAGTACATCATCAGCAGATAACAGCCGAAGATTGATATATACTTCAGCACATGCCATTTTGTCCCCTTCGGCTCCAGTACTTCAAACGCCTTTGCGGCACTTTTTCTTGCCGAACGGCCGATCGCAAACTCACAGATCATGACCGGAATGCCGAGTATCAGTAAGAACACCAGATAAATCAGTATGAATGCAGCCCCGCCGTACTGTCCGCAGAGATATGGAAACTTCCATACATTGCCAATGCCGATTGCACAGCCGGCCGATACCATAATGAATCCCAGCCGGGATCCGAAACTCTCTCTTTTTTCTTCCATCCTTATCCCCTTTGATATACAGCGATATTATATGAAATGTTAAAAAAGAGTTAAAGAAAGGATGCCTGATTCCCTGCGCATCCTTTCGTCATCCCATGTAAGTTTTCATGTTGTAAAAAAGACTGCCGCAGCAGCCTTTTCCCGCATGCGATCAAACATGCCATTACGGCTCATTCAGCGGACGATCAGCCGATGTCAGGGCATCTGCACTGTCAGACATCCTGCCGGCATTGTAATCATCATAGCCCTGTCTGATCTTAGCCTGAAGTTCACCATCACCGTTATCTCTTTTATTCTTCGGTTCCGGTGTTTCGGTGACCTTCACGTCAAAAGGAATTGAATCTGTCATGACAATCTGACTGAAGTACAGATTCACGGCTGTGGACATTGACATGCCGAGCCGGTTCAGAATCTTCCTGGTCTTCTCTTCAATGACCGGATCTACACTGAGTGTAATTTCCTTATGTTCCATGCTGTCACCTCCCTGTACTTAAATTGTAGAGTACGCAGAATTACATTGCAAAAAAATATACGATAAAAAGGCAAAGTTTCACCAAATCACGGTATAATATACACTTTGCCATAAAAAAAGCTGAAATCTTTCGACTTCAGCAGAGAATGCGCCGATCCGCCTGTGGAGAAATGCAGTAGCGCAGTGAAATATTCTCCTCTGCACACGCATCCTGTACATTCTGAAGCGCCAGATCCGCACTGCGCGGCACTTCATTCACGAAGTGCACTTCAATGATGTAAGATCGAATGCTCTTCACCTGACAGATTTTCTTATACTTCCCGCTCTGCAGAAAGTTCATATATGAAGATATTTTATCCCTCAGAATAGAAAGATGCTTACCTTCATCTTCCCAGCCGAGATGGTCGCCGATCAGCAGTACAAGACCGGTTTCATCCTTTGTCATTCCCATACCATCAATCGTATCTTTTGATACCACAGACATTGGCCCGTCCTCCTTTCTTTCTGTATTACTTCTGCAATAATTCGTACCTTGCATCAACATCATAACGCTTTCAATCCCCATTCAGCTGTCAAAAACAAGACATTATCCGTTTTTGTTTATAAAATTCATTCTTTTTTCAGTTTCTCTGTACTCATAAAACGTTTTCGCTGATTGGTTTCCTCTAAAATACTTTTATTTATTGTATTTTATGAAATACTGTATTTTTTGGGTTTCTTGTTCATCAGATCTGTTTCGTGCTTTCCGGTTCCCCTGATGAGTTCGTTCATGCATGTATAGCCATGTGTAAAAAAAGAGGGATACTGTCCCTCTTTGTACCTGTTATAACCCGGTATACCCCATCAGATAGGTATCAACTGCTGCAGCACAGTTTCTGCCTTCCGCAATCGCCCATACAACAAGTGACTGACCGCGGTGCATATCGCCGGCGGTAAATACCTTGGGATGGCCGGTTTCATAACTGTCACTGCCCAGTGATACCGTACCGCGGGCGGTACGTTTGAGTCCGAAAGCATCACTGACATAATCCTCACAGCCGATGAATCCGGCCGCAATCAGCAACAGTTCACACGGCATGGTCTTTTCACTGCCTGCCACTTCCACCATCTTCCGGTTTTCAAACTTAACCTTCACGGTTGTCACGGCTTTCAGATTTCCCTTTTCATCCGTCTGTACCTGTTTGACTGTCGTTTCATAGACTCTTGGATCATGCCCGAATAAGGCAATGGCTTCTTCATGACCATAATCGGTCCTTACAACCTTAGGCCATTCCGGCCAGGGGTTGTCCGCCGCTCTTTCATGCGGTGCTTCTTTCATCATTTCAAGCGCTGTTACACTTGTACAGCCTTCCCTGATGCTTGTACCGATGCAGTCATTGCCCGTATCACCGCCGCCGACAATCACGACGTGCTTTCCTTCCGCACTGATGAAGCCGCCCTGTTTCTTCAATGCTGCGGCTGTGCGGTCTTCCGCCAACATCAGGGCTTTGGTCGTACTGGTCAGAAAATCAACCGCATAATAAACGCCTTTGACTTTGGCCGGATCAGCCGCAGCTAATGGCCTCGGCTTTTTACTGCCGCAGGCAAGAATGACGGCATCATAGTTTTCTTCCAGCCACTTCGGGGTGATATCCTTGTCTTTGCCGACGTTGACACCGCACCTGAACCTGACGCCTTCTTTTTTCATCAAAGCAACTCTTCTGCGTACAACATCCTTATCCAGCTTCATATTGGGGATGCCATACATCAAGAGACCGCCCGGTTCTTCTTCTCTTTCATAGACCGTAACCAGATGGCCGCGGTGATTGAGCTGGTCCGCTGCCGCAAGTCCGCTGGGTCCTGAACCGATCACCGCTACTCTGCGTCCGCTGCGCACCGCCGGGATGGAAGGCCTCATCAGGCCTTCTTTAAAAGCATTTTCAATCAGATACAGCTCATTGTCACGGATGGTGACAGGCTCCCCGTATTCGCCATTGGTACAGGCTTTTTCACATAAGGCCGGACAGACTCTGCCGGTAAACTCCGGAAAGTTATTGGTCTTGCATAAACGGCTGAGGGCATGTCTGAAATGACCATGATAGATCTGATCATTCCATTCCGGAATGAGATTATGCAGAGGACAGCCTGTCACCATACCATGCAGAACCATGGCCGACTGACAGAACGGAACCCCGCAGTTCATACAGCGGGCTCCCTGCTTCTCTCTTTCTTCTTTGCCTAACGGAACCCGGAACCAGGCAAAATTCTTCACCCTTTCTTCCGGCTTGATTTCATTGTTTTCTTCTCTCTGATACTCCAGAAATCCGGTCGTCTTTCCCATGGTATCACCTCATCCCTGTGTCATTTCCCGGAATGCCTCTTTGACGGCATTATCATGGGAAATGCCCTGTTCTTCATAACGGCTGATCGCCGTTAACATATGCTGGTAGTCATGCGGAATAATCTTCTTGAAATACGGCAGGCTGGCATTGAAGTCGGCCAGGATTGCCTTGGCCCTGGCAGAGCCTGTTGCTCTTTCATAGTCTTCCAGGATCTCCCTGAGTTCGGCAATATCATACTTGTCCTTCACTTCACTCATGGAAACCATGTCTTTATTGATGCGCAGATACAGCGTATGGTCGCTGTCCAGTACATAAGCTGTACCGCCCGACATGCCGGCCGCAAAGTTCTTGCCGGTCATGCCCAGGATCACCGCCCGGCCGCCGGTCATATACTCAAGGCCATGGTCGCCGCATCCTTCCGCCACCGCGGTCGCACCGGAATTACGTACACAGAAACGCTCACCGGCTGTCCCGCATACATAGGCTGTACCGCTGACCGCACCATACAGGGCAACATTGCCGATGATGATGTTTTCACTGGCTTTGAACGGCACATCTTCAGGCGGAACCACCACAAGCCTGCCGCCGGAAAGACCCTTGCCAAAGCCATCGTTGGCATCTCCTTCCAATCGCAGCGTCAGCCCCTTCGGGATGAATGCACCGAAGCTCTGTCCGCCGCCGCCATTGCAGTTGACGGTAAAAGTATCATCCTTCAGGCTGTTTCCATAGGTTCTGGTAATGGCTGAGCCAAGGATTGAACCAAGGGCACGGTCCGTACTTGAAACATGAAGAGAAACAGACTGCGGTACAACATCTTCCGCCTTCTTACTGAATTCAGGACGGAAGGTCGGCAAAAGCACTTTCTCATCCACTGTCTTTTCCAGATGGAAGTCATAGACATGAGACGGCTCAAAGTGTTCATGCGGTTTTCCGGCATAGGTCGTATCAAGAATCTCAGAAAGATCCACAGCTGCAGCTCTGCCGCTGAGATCCTCCCGCTTCTTCAGACAGTCGGTTCTGCCGACCATCTCTTCCACGGTATGGAAGCCCAGGGAAGCCATGATCTCTCTTAACTCCTGGGCAATGTACTGCATGAAACGCATGACATATTCCGGCTTGCCATGGAATCTCTTACGCAGCTGTTCATTCTGGGTCGCAATGCCGACCGGACACGTATCCTTGGAACACACCCGCATCATCAGACATCCCATGCAGACAAGCGGTGCGGTCGCAAAGCTGAATTCCTCAGCCCCAAGCAGAGCCGCAATCGCCACATCTCTTCCGGTCATCAGCTTGCCGTCTGTCTCCAGTCTGACACGGTTGCGCAGGCCGTTGGCGGAAAGACTCTGATGCGCTTCCGAAATGCCAAGCTCCCAGGGCAGACCGGCATGATGGATCGAAGAGCCCGGGGCTGCACCGGTACCGCCGTCATACCCGGAAATCAGAATGACCTGGGCACCTGCCTTGGCAACGCCCGAGGCAATTGTACCAACCCCAGCTTCAGAAACAAGCTTGACGGAAATACGGGCATCTTTATTGGCATTCTTCAGATCATAGATCAATTCAGCCAGATCTTCGATGGAATAAATATCATGATGCGGCGGCGGGGAAATCAGAGAAACACCCGGGGTCGCAAATCGGGTTGCCGCAACCCATGGATAGACCTTGCGGCCCGGCAGATTGCCGCCTTCACCAGGCTTGGCGCCCTGTGCCATCTTGATCTGAATCTCACGGGCACTGTTCAGATAGGCAGAAGTTACACCGAAACGGCCGGAAGCTACCTGCTTGATTGCGGAATTGCGGATCGTACCATAACGTACTGGATCTTCACCGCCTTCACCAGTATTACTGGCAGCCCCGAGGGTATTCATGGCAATAGCCAGCGTTTCATGTGCTTCCTTTGAAATAGCGCCATAACTCATGGCACCTGTCTTGAAGCGCTTGACAATGCTTTCAACGGATTCTGTTTCCTCAATCGGAATCGGCTTATTCTGAGGATTGAATTCCATCAGAGAACGCAGTGTAAACAGACGGTCCCTCCGGGTGATCAGATCACTGTAGGCCTTGAACTGTTCATAGCTGCCTCTCTGCACTGCCTGCTGGAGGTTGATGATCGCTTCCGGGCTGTAGAGATGATCTTCCTTATCTCGACCGGAACGCAGGGCATGAAAGCCGACCGAATCCAGAGTAGTATCTTCACCGAGTCCCAGCGGATCAAATGCCTTGTTATGACGGGCAGCTACATCTGCTTCAATTTCCTTGATGCCGATGCCGCCGACTCTTGATACCGTACCGGTAAAGTACTGGTCGATTACATCATGGGAAAGGCCGACTGCCTCAAAGATACGGGCAGACTGATAGGACTGCAGCGTGGAAATACCCATCTTGGCAGCAATGCGCACCACGCCTTTGAGCAAGGCCTTATCATAATCCTCAATCGCCGTATGATAATCCTTATCGAGAATGCCAAGACTGATCAGTTCCCCGATACATTCATGGGCCAGATAAGGATTGACTGCCCGGGCACCAAAGCCAAGCAGAGCCGCTGCCTGATGAACATCACGCGGTTCCGCTGATTCAAGAATCAGCGAAACAGCCGTTCTCTTACGTGTTTCAACCAGATGCTGTTCAACCGAAGAGACAGCCAGCAGGCTGGGGATCGGCACATGATTTTCATCCACGCCGCGATCACTCAGAATGACAATATTGACCCCATTGGATACTGCCCGATCAACTGTGATGTTGAGCTGATGCAGGGCTTTGGCAAGACTGGTGTTCTTATAGTAAAGCAGAGAGACAGAGGCAGTATGGAAACCAGGCTGATCGAGATGACGGATCTTCATGATATCAACATCAGAAAGGATCGGATTGTTGATTTCAAGAACGGTGCAGTTTTCACCCTTTTCATTGAGCAGATCGCCATCGGAACCGATATAGACCGTGGTATCTGTCACAATCTTTTCACGCAGAGAGTCAATCGGCGGATTGGTTACCTGGGCAAACTGCTGCTTGAAGTAGTTGAACAGATTCTGTTCCCGCTTGTCCAGCACGGCTAACGGCACATCATGGCCCATGGACATCGTCGGCTCCAGGCCGTTGAGTGCCATCGGCAGAATTTCCTCACTGACATCCTCATATGAATAGCCGAATACCTTATAGAGCTTGTCACGCACCGGCTGGGAGGAGACCGGAATCTTCTGATTCGGGATCTTCAGATCTTCCAGATGCAGCAGATTCTGATCGAGCCATTCACCATAGGGCTGATTGAGGGCATAGTGCTTCTTCAGCTCACCATCGGAAATGATCTTCTTCTTACGGGTATCCACTGCCAGCATGCGGCCCGGTTCCAGTCTTGCCTTGCGGACAATATGGCTGCCCGGGATCTCCAGAGCACCGACTTCTGAGGAAAGAATCACCCGGCCGTCATCCGTGATGTAATAGCGGGAAGGACGCAAACCATTGCGGTCCAGCGTCGCCCCGACCACGTCACCGTCAGAGAACAGAATCGCGGCAGGACCGTCCCATGGTTCCATCATAGTGGCATAGTAATGGTAGAAGTCTTTTCTGGCCTGGCTCATGAAGCGGTTATTCTTCCATGGCTCAGGAATCAGAACCATCATGGCCAGCGGCAGTTCCATGCCGTTCATATACAGAAATTCAAGAGTGTTATCCAGCATGGCAGAATCAGATCCGCCGCTGTTGATGACCGGGAAGATCTTGTCGATATCCTTTTCCATGTTCGGTGAAGTCATGGTTTCTTCACGGGCCAGCATACGGTCGATGTTGCCGCGGATGGTGTTGATTTCACCATTATGGGCAATCATGCGGTAGGGATGGGCACGGTTCCAGGAAGGAGATGTATTGGTGGAAAAACGGGAATGCACAATGGCAATGGCCGTATGATACTCTTTGCTCTGCAGATCATCATAGAAGCGGCGCAGCTGTTTCACCAGAAACATGCCCTTATAGACAATCGTCCGGGAGGACAGGGAACAGATATAAGTATCATCAGAAGACTGCTCGAATTCACGCCGTACGACATAAAGCCTGCGGTCAAAGTCGATGCCTTTCTCGCAGTCTGAAGGACGCTCAATGAAACACTGCATGATACATGGCATGCAGTTGCGCGCCGGTTCACCTAGAATTTCCGGATGCACCGGCACTGTACGCCAGCCAAGGAACTTCAGTCCCTCTTTTGCGGTAATGACTTCCATCATCCGCATGGCAAACGTACGCTTCATTGTATCCTGCGGCAGAAAGAACATGCCAATGCCGTAATCCCGCTCTTCCTTCAGCGCAATGCCGGCTTCAGCCGCTGCCTGTTTGAAGAAGGCATGGGGCACCTGGGTGAGGATGCCGACCCCGTCCCCTACTTTACCGGTTGCGTCTTTGCCTGCTCTGTGCTCCAGCTTTTCTACAATATGCAGCGCATCATCCAGCGTACGATAGTCCTGATGGCCGTCAATATTGACAACTGCACCGATGCCGCAGCTGTCCTTTTCTTCTAATGACTCATAGAGTCTGCGTCGATCAATCTTCTTTCCTTTCATCATAAAAAGCCTCTCTTTCTGCTTTTTTGTGTGCTTTTTATGATATCAGAAAGAAAAGACTTTGATGAAACTGTTTTCCGAAAATTGCAATTATTTATTTACATCTTGTAATTTCTTTCAGAAATATACGGAAAGATCACCTGTTAACGTATGCACATCCGTCCTGTTCTGTCCCTGTATCCTGTCCGCATCACATCTGATTTCACCATTCAGAGTACGATAGGAAAGATCTACTGCAGCTTTGCGGATCTTCACATCGCCTGAAACCGTGTCCACCTGCAGAGAGACATACGGCTGTTCTGTTTCATCCGTCACATCACCCGAAACCGTACGGATTTCAGCTGTTTCAAAGCCATAGCCCTTCAGCTTCACATCGCCTGACACACCGCTGTATTGAACCTGCTTCACCCCATCCAGCTGTAGATTTCCATCCCCGGAAGCCGTCTGTATCTTAAGATGCCGGGCTGAAGTATCACCTCTTACATCACCTGAGGCTGTTATGATTGTAACCGTATCTGCACTGATCCCCTTCATTTCCACTGTACCAGCTGCCGTATGGGCGACTATCCTGTGAACGCCATCCGGCACATGTACCGTCACATGCCGTTCCTCTTCATACGCAAAAAGAATGCCTGCGGCCGCATGTGCCGGCGTATTTTCATCCAGATGCAGTATTTTATTTCTCACATACTGTTTCATTTCAGGCTCAGCTTCCACAAGAACATCTTCTTCCTCTGTTCCAATCAGCTTTACATCCCGGCTGCCGCACGCAATCTCAATCTCTTCAACCGTATCCTGTTCTAAGTCACTTGTATGATTCATATAATTACCTTCCTTTTCTTTCAGACTAGCTTATGTATCACAGCAAGTCAAAACAGAAAAAAGAGCCAGTTTCCTGACTCAGGCAAAATAGGCATACAGCCCATAACTTAACAAGAACAGCGTTAAGGCCGGTACAAACCACTTGTAATACCACTTCAGCTTCGTACCGACTTTCAGGCCGCTCCCTTCATCCGCTTCTTTGACAAAGGACGCATAGCCCCAGCCTTTTTCATGTGTACAGAACATGGCAATGATAAACGAACCGATCGGCAGAATAAGATTGGTCACAATAAAGTCATCAAGATCCATGACGGTATTGCCGGTTTTCAACGGTGACAGAACATGCCATACATTAAAGCCAAGTGCGACCGGCACTGCCCCAAGTGTGATGATCAGGCCATTGATGAGACCTGCTTTACTGCGCTTCATGCCTTTGAGATCCATCAGGAATGCCTGGCAGTTTTCAAATACACCGATCATGGTTGACATGGCTGCACATAACAGAAACAGAAAGAACAGCGTGCCCCAGAATCGGCCAAGCGGCATGCTGGCAAAGACCGGCGGCAGCGTGCGGAAGATGAGACTCGGACCCGCATCCGGTTTTACTCCGAAGGCAAAACAGGCCGGAAAGACAATCATGCCCGCCACAATCGCCACAAAGGTATCCAGTGCCGTTACAATCACCGCTTCATTGCGCAGTGATTTTTCCTTACCGATATAGCTGCCGTAAATCTCCATGCCGCCCATACCGACGCTCAGCGTAAAGAAACTCTGGTTGAGTGCGGCATAGATGGCATTGAATAATCCCGCTTTCTTTACTCTAGAAAGACTCGGTTTCAGATAGAAAGACAGACCTGCCCCGGCCCCCTGCAGGGTCAAAGAGCGGATGCCGAGCACTACCATGAACACTAACAGCAGAATCATCACAACCTTCGTGACCTTTTCAACACTCTTCACAAGTCCACGGGAACAGACCGCCGCTGTCACAGCCATTACCAGCACCATACAGATCAAAAGAATCTGCGGCGAAGCCATCATATGTGTATATGTATCTGCTGCTGCCCGCGTCACTTCCTCTTTTGTTCCAGTAAAAGCACCGGAAGCCATCCGTACGGTATAGTAGAGAATCCATCCGGATACAACCGAATAGAAAAACAGCAGCACATAATTGCCGACCATTGCCGGATAGCCCCAGAGATGCCACTTTGTCCCCGGTTTTTCCAGCTTCTTCATCGCCGGCAGAATACTTCTCTGCCCGGCTCTGCCTACCGCATATTCCATGGTCAGTACCGGAATGCCTAACAGCAAAAGACACCCAAGATAAATCAAAACAAAAATACCTCCGCCGTACTGTCCGCAGATATACGGAAACCGCCAGACATTGCCGATTCCGATTGCACAGCCGGCTGAAAGCAGTATAAATCCAAGCCTGGAACTCAGCTTTTCACGTTCTTCCATAAAGCCCCCAATAGTTTCTATGATACCTGCATAAGAAGGGAAAAACAAAGCTTTTTTGTGCCCTGTACCATCTATTCCACTGTTTGTATGTATTGCCCGGGAAATTCACATATGAAAAACAGGCATGCGCCAGTCTTTCAGATACAGATCTGATGTCTCTCTGATCTTTGTCTGCTCTTTCTGATGCCGGTCATACACCCCAATCGTCACAAAGTCCATGTTCTTCGCTGTCTTCAAAGCACCCAGCTCATCTTCGAACACAGCTGTTTCATGTACATCTGTACCAAGCAGCTGCAGCGCTGCCGTATAGATCTTTCCATCTGTTTTAGGTCCATATGCATCACAGCTTACAATGCCTTTAAACAGATCCATGACACCATTATTCTCTAAGGCAGATCGAATCAGACTCTCTTCACTGCCTGTCGCCACGATCATCTTTACCCTTCTGTCATTCAGATCCTGCAGCACTTCCTTTACACCGCCCTTCAGCTTTACTCCATTCTGATAGAAATAACAAAGTCTTTCATGAATTTCCCGTCGGATGGTTCTGCTGTCTTTAGACAGACCATACGCAGTCTGGAAGTATGTCACTGTTTCATCAATACTCCATGCGGCAATCTTCTGATCCAGTCCTTCTTCCGGAACAAAACCATTGTCTTTCAGATAATCCGATGCGATCGTATCCCAGATAGAAAGTGAATCCAGCAGAGTTCCGTCCGCATCAAATACAGCACCTTTTATATTCATAACTGTACCATCAGCTATCTCTTCACCTTTACATTATACTGCATGCCTGCTTTTATCTTTTTCACTCTGCCAGCAATAACAAAGACATCCGGAAAGAAGAAAGAAACGGATAATGCGGACAGAAAGCTGTATTCCACGGCTCATTAACGTCTGTAAACTTACAAATTTGCCGGAAACCTGCAGTCGGAGGTCATTTTAATCTGCGGTCTAAGATACATAACAGCTTTACAGTCTTTACCAAAGGCATTCAGAATGAAAAATTTCTTCAATTCCCTTAGAATGAAATCAGAAAAGAGACAAGGAGGAAACGCATATGATCAGAATTTACGGAATGCCCAGCTGTCTCTACTGCAGCTATGTAGAAGAACAGATCAAAGGAGACAGCAGATTTCAGTTTATCGACATCGGCTCCGATGTCAGATACATGCATGAATTCCAAAAGCTCCGTGACAGCAGTCCGGTCTTCGACCATTCCAAGGCGATCGGCGACATTGGCATCCCATGTTTTGTCAAAGAAGACGGCAGCGTCTCTCTGAAACCGGAAGACTTCGGTCTGAAAGAATACGGTTCAGATGAAACTGAACATGCATGCAGTCTTGACGGCAGAGGATGCTGAAAGATCCGGTGTGCCGGCTGACAAAACATAACAAGAGCAGGTATTCTCAGATAGAGTCTCTTTTCCTGTATAAGCAATCAGCTTCTACAGCTCATCTTGTATTTTATAGAGCCTTCGGACATGAATGCGGGTAAGAAATCTATCTCAAACAGAATTTAAAGATGAAAAAAAGCCATCCTGGCTCCTGTAATGTATCAGCGACCAAACGCCAACATAAAGCAGACCAGAGATGACCGCTGATACATTATGCAAGAAACTGCTTCATGTCAGGGAAGCAGTTGTGGAATCACATGATTTATATGCAGATTCTGTGGGTGTTCAGCATCTCAGAATCAAAGCCAGACCTTCTAAATGGCATCAGGATGAATGTCCGTTCTGCGGAAGAAAGCATCTTCCTAAACACGATACTGCAGCCAGAAAGCCAAAGGTTTGGAGAGGACTGGACTTCAGCGAAATACCTTCCCAGAAGCGCAGTGGTGTACTACATGCGTATTGAATGGCAGACTGCAGGGAGCTGCGTATCCAGAGCCCTTTATGATCTGAAACCGGAGTGCTCAAGAAGGCTCAATGGACTGGTGAATATCGGTATTGATGTGACAAGCTATCGCAAAGGTCATAAGTACATCACAGTGGCAGTCAACCACGATACCAATTTCGTCGTATGGGTTGCGGATGGCCACGGAAAGGCAGCCCTGGAGCAGTTTTACAGATCTCTAACCCTGGAACAGACTGCCAGCATCAAGGCTGTCACAGGAGACGGTGCACGCTGAATCACAGACTGTGTCAATGAATTCACTCCTGATTGTGAACGGTGCGTGGACCCGTTTCATGTCATGGAATGGTCAATGCCGGAATCGAAGCAACAAACAACAAGATCAAACTGATCATCCGCAAGGCTTACGGCTTCAGAAACATTAATACCATGATGGATATGGTGTGCCTGGTATGCCCGGATATTAAGGTTCCACTTCCAAATAGAAAGTTAAACGCACTCAACCCTGCATGAATACTGAAGATTCAGTACTTTTCACCCATAATGATGCCTGAAAAGCCATTTATTGTGGTTCTTACCTTTTCCAAAACGGAATCACGGCATCTGTCTCTTCTCTTGAAAAGACAGATGCCGCCAAATAACTTCAATTTTCCTTCGTTAATAACGTCACGTTTTCTATATGAAAAGTTCCCGGGAACATGTCAACCGGCTGTACATACTGCATTCTGTAGCCGCCATCAGTAAGCAGCTTTACATCTCTTGCCAGCGTTGCCGGATCACAGGAAACATAGACAAGACGGCTCGGTGCTATTTTTTCAATGGCCGCAAGGGTGTCTGGACTGCAGCCTCTTCTGGGCGGATCGACAATCATGGCATCTACCCTGAGCTTTGATCTGAGGATGCGGTTGGCTCCCTGACCGGCATCCGCTGTCATGAATTCAATGTTATCCACATGATTGATTTCGGCATTGATCCGGGCATCTCTGATGGCATCCGGTACAATTTCAATGCCGAATACCTTTTTCGCGCGCTCTGCGGCAATAATGCCCATGGTACCGGTACCGCAATAGAGATCAACCAGAATTTCCCGGCCGCTCAGCTGTGCTGCTTCAATGGCTTTGGTATAAAGAAGAGGTGTAGTATACGGATTGATCTGATAGAAAGAGCGGGCACTGATGCGGAAGGTATGATCAAGCAGTACTTCTTCAATATACGGCTTTCCTTTCAAAAGAACTGTCTCGCCATCCAGAATGACATTGTCTGTGCGGCGGTTGATAAGTTCCTGTACTGAAACAACCTGTGTAAACTGTTCACACAGCGCATCCGCAATCTCATGCTCAGCCTTTAACCGATTGCGTACAATCAATACAATCATGACCTGTCCTGAGGCATGGGCATGCTTGATCAGAAGATGTCTGACGTCCTTTGCACATCTGTGTTTTTCCAGAAGCTTCTTCATCGCTGCGACAATTTCATTGGAAAGTGCAGATTCCATCTGACACTGCTCAAAAGGAATAATACGGTTGGTATGTTTCTGGTAAAACCCCATTTCCATCCTGCCCTCATTTACCTGTACCGGGATCTGCACCTTATTGCGGTAGTGGTCAAATGGTTCGGCGATAATGATGGGAAGCGGCTCTACTTCCATACCGGCATTGGCACGGAAACAGCTCTGTACCTTGCGCATCTTGAAGTCGCTCTGTGCTTCTCTGTCCATATGCATCAGCTGGCACCCTCCGCACAGCCGGTTCACCGGACAGGATGGTTCAATTCTATGCGGGGATGGCTGAATCAGTCTGACAATACGGCCATAGGCATAGTTTGGTTTCACCTTTGTCAAAGCAATTTCAGCTGTTTCATGCAGGATCAGTCCCGGTACAAATACAACAAAATCCCCCAGTTTAACGACCCCGGCTCCTTCAATGGTGTAATCAACGCATTCAGCGGTATAGGTTTCATTCTTACGCATATGTTCCTCCAAGATAAAAAAAGGCACAAAGGCCTTTTTTCATTTATCTGATTACTGTGCAGCCTGCGTGCCTGCGGTTGCGGCAGGAGAAGCACTGGCGGCAGCCTCCTGGGCTTTACGGTCAGCGACATCCTGTTCCAGCTTGGCCGCCAGTTCCGGCGACTTGGCCTGGGACACCGTTTCATACAGCGGATCCGTCATGGACGATGTCTTTGTACCGATGACATAAACAAAGCTGTCAGCCGAACGATCCTGATCCGCATTGTAGTTGTATACATGGATTTCAAGATCATACATCTTCTTGCCGTCACTCTGGGTAAAGTAGACGGAAGGATCCAGAGTCTGTGAAACAATCTGATAAATATTCTGTGCTGTGGCTGCAGCGGTATCCGCGGTTGCGTCATCCGCAACCTTGGCATAGACACGCAGCGTACCGGTTGCCAGGTTGGAGAACTCACTTTCCACCCCGTCAGCCGCAGCTACATTTGTATCAATTTCCTTGATTTCTTCTGTAGTAATCGCCGGATCCAGGTCACCTTTATAGCGGTTTCCCAGTACCGGTGTATGGGTATCTCTGGCTGCTGAGAACAGAATCCAGCCAAGTACCGCAAACGGCAGAAGCACTAAGACAAGACAGATCCAGAACACTGCTGTTGTCCGTCTGGAACGATAGCTCTTTTTTACCGTTTCTTTCCTCTTCTTATTCATAGAATTTATCTCCGCAGTCTTTATTGTATCCTTTTTAGATGTGTTTGACTACTGTCAGCCATTGACACGTTTGTTCAGTGCTTTCTGGATCATCTGGTTTACAAGACCCGGATTTGCCTGTCCTCTGGACATCTTCATGACCTGGCCGGTCAGGAAGCCAAGCGCTCTCTTCTTGCCATTCTTAAAGTCCTCAATGGCCTGCGGGTTGGCATCCAGTGCCTTTTCCACCATTTCTTCAATCGCGCCTGTATCTGAAATCTGCTGCAGACCTTTGGCCTTGGCAGTTTCTTGCGGATCTCTGCCTTCCATCATGTCGTCCACGACCTTCTTTGCCTGGGCATTGGACAGCTTGCCGTCATCAATCATCTTGACAAGTTTGGCAAGATGTTCCGGCTTGAGATCGCAGTGATCGATTGTCTTTTCGTTCTTGTTCAGCCATGCACTGACATCAGACAGCAGCCAGTTGCATACGCTCTTGGCATCTTTGCTGTACTTCATGACTTCTTCGAAGAACTCACTCATTTCCTTGTTGTCAATAAGGATGGAAATGTCATGATCCGACAGGCCGTAAGTCTTCTGGTATCTTTCTTTTCTTGCCTGCGGCAGCTCCGGCATATGATCCTGAATGTCTTTGATCCAGGCATCATCAAGACGGATCGGGAAGATATTGGGCTCCGGGAAGAACTTGTAGTCCACGTTGCCCTCCTTGCGTCTCATCAGGATGGTTGTACCGGTTTTATCATCATAACGGCGTGTTTCCTGATGGACTTGTTCGCCTGCTTCCAGCAGTTCCTTCTGTCTCTCAATCTCATAATCCACCGCTTTGCCGATATGGGAGATGGAGTTGATGTTCTTGATTTCGTTCTTGGTACCAAGCTTGTCGGACCCTTTGGGCGCGATGGACACGTTGACATCGCAGCGCATGGAACCTTCCTCCATCTTGCAGTCGGAGACGCCGATGTAATACAGCGTCTGACGCAGTGCTTCAACATACGCTTCTGCTTCGGCACCGCTCTTCATATCCGGCTTTGATACGATTTCAATCAGAGGTGTATCAGCACGGTTGAAGTCAAGCAGGGATACTTTGGAAAGATGATACTGCTTGGCGGTATCTTCTTCCATGTGGATTCTTTCAATACGGATCTTTTTGGGACCATTATCCGTATTGATCTCAATCCAGCCGTTGCGGCCGATGGGGTGGAACTGCTGGGTGATCTGGAAGCCCTTGGCCAGATCACTGTAGTAGTAGTTCTTGCGGTCGAACTTGACCAGCGGATCAATGGTCATATGCAGAGCTGTGCAGGCTTCAATAGCCTTGGCAACAGCTTCTTTATTCACACACGGCATGGCGCCGGGATGACCGAGGTCGATTTCATTGACACATGTATTTGCCTTGCGGCCGAAGGAAGTCGGTGCACCGGAGAACATCTTGGTCGCCGTCTTGAGCTGACAGTGGATTTCAATACCTATGGTAGCTTCGTATTCCATTATTTCACCTCCGCATGCAGGTCTTTATAACCTGTGATTTCTTCCATGGCCTTGCCGATGTTGAACATCGTCTCTTCTTCCCATGCCCGGCAGGTAATGTTCATGCCAAGCGGACAGCCGTCATAGAATCCCATCGGAACCGTCATGGAAGGATAGCCGGAGAAGTTGCCCATGGCCATGTAGTTTTCCGCAATCAGATAATCATCGGAAAGCTGATCCTGGTCCTTCTTTTCATCAATCAGCGGGGCAATATCGCCAGATGCCGGCGCCACAATGGCATCATATTCTTTCAGACAGTCATCCATTGCTTCAACAATCAGACGTCTGACCTTCTGCGCCTTACGGAACAGTCTTTCCTGATTTTCTTCAAACAGGCCATATGAACCGATGACAAATCTTCTTCTGATCAGAGGACCGAATCCCCTGGTACGGGAGTTTGTCATGATTTCCTTCATATCGGCGCCATCTTCACGCACACCGAAACGGATACCGTCCAGATTGGAGTGGTTGGAAGTCGCTTCACAGTTGGCAATGATGAAGTACGTCGGCAGGATGGCCTTCATGAGGTTTTCATCAAACTGATAGACATCCACCTGCGCACCTCTTGCCTTCAGCTCTTCCATGCGCTGGTTGAAAATCTTCACAGTTTCCGGATTGGAAACATTGTCAATGACATTGGCAATGACGGCAATCTTCATGCCGTGCATATCGCTGTTGAGATTCTTTGTATATTCTTCGACCGGACGATTGGAACTGGTCATATCACGATCATCCCGCCCAGCCAGCACTTCAAGACTCAGGCAGGCATCTTCAATGGATCTTGTGAAGTAGCCGACATGATCCAGGGAAGAGGAATACGGAATGATGCCGTAGCGGCTGATGCGCCCATAAGTCGGCTTGACACCGACAATGCCGTTGAAAGCTGCCGGCTTGCGAATGGAGTCGCCGGTATCAGAACCGATCGCCATCGGTACAACACCTGAGGAAACAAGGGCTGCACTGCCGCCGGAGGAACCGCCGGTCATACGCCTTGTATCCCAGGGATTATGCGCCGGTCCTGTGAAGCAGGTCAGGTTCGTACCGCCCATAGCAAGCTCATCCATACTTGCCTTGGCAATGCATACAGCACCGGCCGCCTTGAGCCTGGTGACAATCTCAGCATCGTAAATCGGAACGTAGCTGCTTAAAATACGGGAACCGGCAGTTGTCAGAATCCCCTTTGTATTCACATTGTCCTTCAGGGCAATCGGAACGCCTCTCATCTTTCCTTCCTCAGGCAGATGTTCCAGCTGTTCCTTCGGGTCGACAAATGTAATCACATCATTGAGCTTCGACTGAAGCTGCCGGGCCTTTTCATAGGCTTCTTCACAGCGCTTTTCAGCACCGGCTTTATCTTTTGCCATTTCCGCAATCATTATTTCACCACCTTCGGCAGGACGAAATGTCCTTCCAGTTTCTTATCAACGTTTGCCATGGCATCATCCTGGCTGATGACATGACTGACCTTGTCTTCACGCAGATAGCTGGTACCATCCTCAAACGGATAGACCATTTCTTCCACACCGTCTGTATTGACGGCATCCATAAGCGCCATCTGTCCTTCCAGAGTGGAGAATTCCTTGACAATACTTTCGGCTTCTTCATCCGAAAGATCAAACATCAGCTGGTTGGCCAGCTTCTTGAAATATGCTTTATCCTTCTTTTCTTCCATCTTACGGCCTCTTTTTTATACCTTTGACATTCTACCCGCAATGCTGTTATTTCGCAATTGTTCCCGCCTGCGTAAAGCGGGCAATGAATTCATCTTCCGACAGAATCGGAATGTTGAGCTGTCTTGCCTTATTGTTTTTAGCAGAAGCAGATGTGACATCGTTGTTAATGAGATAGGATGTTTTCTTTGAAACAGAGCCGGTTACCTTGCCGCCCTGTGATTCAATATAGGCTTTCAGTTCATTTCTGTTTTTATAATGGTACACATCACCGGTAATGACAAAGACAAGATCCCGGCAGAGATCACCGGAAGGCTGTACTTCAGATGCCTTTACTTTCACCATCGTCAGAAGATCATTGAGATCTCTGACATTCTTCTCTTCTTTGAACCAGCTGACAAAAGCACGGGACTTTTCTGAACCGATGCCGTCAATGGAAGAGAACACTTCCGGATCATCGGTCTCTTCCGCTTTATGAATCAGTTCGGCAAACGGATAGGCCTTCAGCAGTCTTGTCGCTACATCCGGCCCGACAAGCGGAATATTCAGAGCAAAGATCAGCTTCCTGTCTTCCACTTCCATGGCTCTGTTTACAGATGCACTGATATTGGCAGCTGATTTTTCCTTGAAGCCGTCCAGCTGGGCGATTTCCTTTTCATGGTTCTTCAGCCGGTAGATATCGCCGATGTTATGAATCCAGCCTTCATTGATGAAGCGGGACAGGGTTGCCTCGGAAATGCCGTCGATGTCCATGCCTGCCTTGGACACAAAACGGGCATATTTCTTCAGTTTTTTGGCATCACAGTCCGGATTGGTACAGTGCAGTGTTTTTGTTCCGGAGGCTGGAGAAACATGAACCGTACTTGGGGCGCCGCATACCGGACAGACTTTCGGAATGACAAGCTCCCCTTTCTTTTCCCTGACGCGGATGACCTTGGGGATGATCTTATTTGCTTTGATTACAGACAGTACGGTTCCTTTATCACCTATGCCGAGTCTTTCACATTCAGAGATATTGCATAGTGAAGCACGCTTGACCGTTGTTCCTTCCAGTTGAACCGGCCTGAAGACGGCAACCGGTGTAATCGTAGAAGCAGCACAGGACCATTCAATGTATTCCAGTTCACTGTCAGCGGATTCATCCGCCCACTTGAAAGCATAGCCGGCTCTTGTGGCATGATGGCCGGTGATGGAACCGCCGGATGCGTACACAGAGTCATCATAGTCAATGACCAGTCCATCAACCGGATAGGGATTGATGCGCTCCGTCACTTTCTTTGTCCATCTGTCAATCGCTTCATTGATATGGGCAAGATCCGGATTGTCGATCTTTTCATGATCGACAACATTGAAGCCGAGATCCTTCAGATACTGCATTCTTTCACCCCATGAAATGATTTCATGGTCGCAATGCACAAGGGTAAACGGCACCCAGTGAATGTTTCTCCGCCTGACTTCATCGATATCCTTCAGGGTCAGAGAACCGGATGCGAGATTGCGGGGATTGGCATAATCTTCACCGGATTCCATGACAAACTGTTCAAAGTCATCATAGGAGATAACCGCTTCACCGCGGATGACAAGATGGCCCTTGTCCCTGATTCTTGGCAGGATGCCGTGGATAGCCTCATAGAGATGGGTGATATTAGTGCCGATATGGCCATCTCCCCGGGTGACAACTTTACTCAGCCTGCCATTATCATAGGTGACGACAAGCGTCAGACCGTCAAGCTTCCAGCTCATCCAGATGGGTCTGCCATCAGCCCATTTCACCAGATCTTCCGGCTTTTTCGTCTTGGCTAAGGACAGGGCCGGAAATTCATGCGCTTCCTTCTCACCCGGGGTACTGTCAGAAGAAACATTCTGGGTGGGAGAATCCGGCAGGACAATGCCGGTTCTGAGCTCCATGTTTCTGAGTTCATCAAACATGGCATCCCACTCATAGTCGCTCATGACTTCGCCGCGTCCGTTATAATACGAGTCCGCTGCCGCATTGAGTGCGTCAATCATCTGACGCATTCTTTTTTCTGTATCCATATCAGCCATAATCAGCTCTTCAATCCTTCTTTCTTATGCATGCCCGGGAAAGCCGCCGCAATGCTCTTGACCCCGTAAGGATAGGCAAATGCCGCTTTGACAATGCCGTTCTTACAGCTGATCACAATACCTTCCCCGAACTTCTTATGTACAACCGCATCACCCTTTTCATACGCAGAAGAAACACCTGCTTTCTTGAGTCTGGAGGTAATGGTCTCCGCCTCATCGTCAAACAGCAGTGCACTTAACGGCTTTTCTTCGCTGTGACTGACAGTAGAGGAACCGACATGCGTAATCCACTTCGGATCAATCTCACGGATGAAGCGGGAAGTCATACGCATTTCCTGCAGCACATAGGAAAAACCGCCTGCCTCGGTCAGATAGAGATGGTTCTTCGCTCTTGTAAAGGCAACATAAGCCAGTCGTCTTTCTTCTTCCACGCCTCTGTTTCCATCGTTCATGGCTCTGACATTGGGGAAAATACCTTCATTGAGATCGGTCACAAAGACTGTATCAAACTCCAGGCCCTTGGCCGCATGAACCGTCATCAGCTGCAGATAATCCGCATCCATTGTCTCTTCCCGATCGCCATACAGGGCCGCAGCCTGCAGATATTCATCCAGCGGACTCTCCGGATTATCCGCCATGAATTCACGGGCATCGTCCATCAGTTCCTTGATATTTTCAATTCTTTCGTATTCCTTATCTTTTTCAAGAGCCTGCATATAGCCGGCATCCTTGAGAATACGCATGAAGAAATCATCGATCTCAAGCCCGGGCTTCTGTGCTTCAGCCCGCCAGCCTTCCACCATATTGACAAAGTGATTCAGCTCTGCCCCGGCTTTTCCGCCGATCAGATCCGGGTGTCTGCGCAGCGCTTCATACTCGCTGATGCCTTCCGCACCGGCAGATGCGGCGATTCTGCTTAATGTCTTGGCGCCGATGCCGCGTTTGGGCTTATTGATGATGCGGTTGAATGCCAGATCATCCGCCCCCGCACACATGCGCAGATAGCACAGGGCATCTTTGACTTCCAGACGTTCATAGAATCTGAGGCCGCCATAGATAATATAGGGAATGCGTTCATTGCGCAGGCCCTTTTCAAGCTGACGGGACAGATAGTTGGAACGGTACAGAATGGCCATATCGTGATACGGCTTGCCGTCCGCATGAAGTTCTTTGATCTTGCGGGCAATCCAGGCAGCCTGGAATTCATCATTGATGGCCGCATAGTGGATGATCTTCTCATTGCTGGCACGGGAAGTATGCAGGTCTTTCTTGACTCTGTGCTTATTGTTCTGAATGACCGAGTTGGCCCCATTCAGAATAGCTTCAGTAGAACGGTAATTTTCATTCAGCACAATTGTTTCGCATCCCGGGAAATCCTTCGGGAAGTTCATGATGATGTCCACATCGGCTCCGCGCCATGTATAGATCGTCTGGTCAGGATCACCGACCACAAGCAGAGAGTTGTCTCTGCCGGCAAGCTGGCGGATCAGCTTATACTGAATCCTGTCAATATCCTGGAACTCATCTACCAGAATGCAGTGGAATCTGCGCTGCCACTTGGCCAGTACTTCCGGATACCTGCCGAACAGATATACGGTCTTGAGAATCAGATCATCAAAATCCAGGGCATACAGTTCTTTCAGTCTTCTTTCATACCAGCCATAGACAAACGCCCTGAGGCTGTCCTCTTCATCCTGGCCGGCCAGTGTCATGGCCTGGTCCGGATCCACCCCTTCCGACTTGTTATTGGAAATGTAGCTCAGCACACTGGAATAGGGAAAATGCTGGGCATCCATGTTCTTTTCCTTATAGGCAGCTTTGAGAATGGACTTCTGATCATCCGCATCGCAGATCGTAAAGTTGCGCGGATAGCCGATGGTCATGATGTCTTCGCGAAGAATACGCACGCATAAAGAATGGATGGTGGAGATGAACGGTGTGGAAGCACCGGGATCACTCATCATCTTCATGACTCTTTCTTTCATTTCATTGGCGGCCTTATTGGTAAAGGTAATTGCCAGTATCTTACCGGGGAAGATATCCATCTCTTCCATCAGATAAACAATATGCATGGTCAGTACCCGGGTCTTGCCTGATCCTGCACCGGCAATAATGCGCAGGTATTTGGCATTGGACAGTACGGCCTCTTTCTGCTGTTCATTCAGTTTTGCTGTATCAATCATCACAAGCTCCTGTCATATGTGATCACAATTATATCATGCGCACCCATGTACGGACGGTGCGCATGGTATAATCATGCATACAAGAAGGAGGTCAGTATATGGTGCTGTTAGCTGATGCGTGGAAGGATTATCAGTGTCTGGATGCGGGGGATGGAGAAAAGCTGGAGACATGGAAAGGGGTTATGTTAAGAAGGCCTGATCCCATTGCCATGTGGCCGAAATCACGTCTGTCCGACTGGTCGCATGCGGATGCGGTATATCACAGATCACATGCCGGCGGCGGCAGCTGGGAGTATAAAAAGAAGCTGCCGGAAAGCTGGACCATTCAATACCGCGATCTGACCTTCAAAGTATCTCCGACCGGCTTCAAGCATACCGGTCTGTTCCCGGAACAGGCAGTCAACTGGGACTGGATGGCAGATCTCATCCGCACACATACAGATGAGGAAATTCATGTGCTGAATCTGTTTGCCTATACCGGCGGGGCCACCATGGCATGTTCTGCCGCAGGGGCAGCCGAGGTCGTCCATGTGGATGCGGCCAAAGGCATGGTGCAGTGGGCTAAGGAAAACCGGGATCTTTCCCACCTGACGGATCATAAAATCCGTTTCATCGTGGATGACTGTCTGAAGTTTGTGGAACGGGAAAAGCGCAGAGGCCATACCTATCAGGGCATTTTAATGGATCCGCCAAGCTACGGCCGCGGGCCCAATGGCGAAATGTGGAAGTTTGAGAAGGATTTTGCCAATCTGCTCAAGGAGACTCTTGATCTGCTTTCTGATGATGCTCTGTTTTTCCTGATCAACTCCTATACGGCCGGGGTTTCTTCCCTTGTGCTGGATAACATGATGCGGGAAATGATCCTGCCGAAGCATCCGGGCGGCACCATCAATACCGGTGATATCGCCATTCCTTTACAGAAGCGTGAGATCGTACTGCCCTGCGGCATATACGGAAGGTGGCAGCGCAGCTGATGAAAGTTCTGTACGAAGATAACCATGTACTCTGCGTGGATAAGCCTGCCAATATTCCGGTCAACAGCGATGAGACAGGCGATACGGATATGATGTCCCTATGCAGGGCATATATTAAGGAAAAGTACAATAAGCCGGGCAATGTATGGCTGGGACTGGTCCATCGGCTGGATCGGCCGGTAGGCGGCTGTATGGTGTTTGCCCGCACTTCCAAAGCGGCTTCCCGCCTTTCTGAATCCATCCGCACCCGTAAAGTCAGTAAAGAATATGTGGCCGTACTGGACGGCATACCGGCAAAAAAGGAAGATGTGCTGGAAGACTATCTTGTCAAAAACAGCCGTACCAACATGGTATCTGTGACTGATGCCGCACATGGCAAATTCTGCCGGCTTTCCTATCGGATACTGGATACAGATGGAAAACACGCCCTGGTTCTGATTCATCTTGATACCGGAAGACCGCACCAGATCCGGGTGCAGTTTGCCTCAAGACACATGC
>Ga0256406_1001903_pt1 | contig 31761 bp, 29 predicted proteins | sample RumenRJG_03DNA_FD_185986 | JGI IMG/M metagenome (GOLD analysis project Ga0256406, IMG submission 185986) | Bovine rumen microbial communities from Lethbridge, Alberta, Canada - RJG_03 | ecosystem: Host-associated > Mammals > Digestive system > Stomach > Rumen | place: Canada: Alberta | collected... | reverse complement strand
GCGGATTATGCTCTTTTTTGCTACTCTCCAATCCTAACCCGTTGGGTGAGAGACGGAAAGCAGCGTTATGTTAGTTATGGCAGGGGTCCGACCGCATCGATCTCTTGCTTCTTGAATACTTCAGGATGAAGTTTGTGAACGCGAAGAGCACCGTGAAGTAGAAATAGAGATACGCCAGCATGATCTGGATGGCAATCAGGATGAAGCAGATGAGCAACAGGAGGCCGAAAATCAAGCAGATGGTATTTGTGACATTCTTTGTAAACAGGTCGAAGAAGCCATGCACCTTCAACGATTCATTGATGATGGGGGCGATGATTTCCAAGCCCTTCTGGATGATGGCCGTCGGGTCGGAAACCGCTGCCCCGACAGCTTCATCCGTAGAGTTGATCGCCTTGACGCCTAGCTCTGGGAATCCGTACAGTGCCAGATTTCCGATGAACGTATTGAAGTTACTGAGGATGAACACCATGAGGACGTAGAAGATGATTTTGTAGATGAACCAGTTGACGAACGTCGTGTCATCTTCTGTCCCCCAGGCTCCCAGTCCCTTATACATTGCGGCTACGGCGAGATCGATGGTGGCGAGGACAAAGAACAGCTTATAGATGTTGTCCTTCACCAGATCCATCGCATTCGTGAGAACTTCGATCAGGCCGTCAATAAACTCCTTCATCGGCTTCGCAAAGTCTGCCGATACTTCCAGAGATACGTCAGAGGAATCGAAGTCCGTAGCAAAGCTGCCGGCGTCACCGCCGCCTTCCATGATGACGAACTTTTCGATTTCCATCTGCTCGATACGAGGGCCGAGGAAGAGTCCAGGATCGAGAGTTTCACCATACAGATGTGGGCCGCTTTTCCGAATTTCGAAATGCAGATGCGGTCCCGTACTGTTGCCCGTCGAGCCGACTTCGCCTAAAGGCGTTCCTGTCTCTACAGTCTGGCCGTTGCTGACGTAGACGCGCTGAAGATGTCCATAGCGGACAATCAGTCCGGCTCCCGTGTCGATGACAACGGCATTACCGTAGCCATCTCCAAGATCGCAATCTGATACGACGAGGCCGCCGCAGGCTGCGAGTACAGGTGTCCCATAATCCGCACCAAAGTCGATGCCGGAGTGGTGATGCCACTGCCCCGTAATCGGATGGACGCGGTTGCCATAGGCAGATGTCATGACCCATCCAGAGTCATCGGAAAGCGGCATGCTCATTTTGCCACCTGCCGCACCACCGTCCCACCCGGTCTGTCCTTTGTAATCTCCCCAGTCTTCCGTTTCAGCGAATGCCATAGAAGGTATCACAAGGAATACTTGCAGGACAAGCAAAAAAATGATGCTGATTTTCCGTACCACCGTCAGCATTCGCCACCTCTCAGGGAAAACACTTTTTCTATCTTCTCATTTTAGATGTCCCCGAGAATCCGAAACTATCTGATTTTTTCTCTCTCCAAACACACGAACAAATATTGTAATTTATTCTTGTGACATTTGTTTATATGTGTTATTATATAGACGAGGTGAGAAATATGGTGGAATCCTACGAGGTTATTGAACAGAAGGAAATCCTTCACGAAGCATTTGCTGGACTTCTGGCAGATTTAGATTTTCTGATGGAAAAACTTGGCATTGATGCAGAAACTTCCCCACTACATCCGTTGTCTGTTCTTTCTTCCAAGCTGGATGGGATATGGAACAATATTCTGAGCACGAACTACGCCACGCCAGAGGAGATGCATCAGCTGCGTGGAACATACGAATTCGCTCATAACTATATCGCGACGATGCTGGAGGCTACGAATGGATGAATTCACCGAGGAAGAATTTTTGACACAAAAACAGCGAATCGAGCATCATTACCGAAAAGCGACAACGCAAGATTCGCCATCTGCATATCTGATTGTTGGTCAGCCAGGAGCTGGGAAGACGCGAATGGCAAACATCTTCTCGGAGGCTCATAACGGGAATATCGCGTTCATTAACGGGGATGAATATCGGAAATACCATCCCCACTACCGCGAACTTGTCAACACATACGGCGATGATGCCGTCCTTCATACAGCAAAGTTCTCGGGCAGGATGACGGAGGCTTTGATTGATGACTTTTCCAGCGACAGATACCATCTGATCATTGAAGGTACGCTCCGCACGACGGAAGTTCCATTAAAGACGAAAAAGCTCTTGGAGAGCCGTGTCTACGCAGTCTCCCTCAACGTCATTCTTGTCCGGCCAGAGGTTTCCTATCTCAGCACCCTCAAGCGATATGAGGAAATGAAGAAGCTGCCTGGCATGGTTCCGCGCAGGACGCCGAAGGAACATCACGACAAAGTAGTTCGTTCCATCATCGACAATCTCAGTGGCCTCTACCTCATGGATGCTTTTCAAGAGATTCGTGTCTTTGACCGCGACGAGCAGTGCTTGTACGATTCAGAGACGCAGCCGAACGAGAATCCCGCGCATCTCTTCGAGACAGAGTTCTCGCGTCCGCTTTCGGATGCAGAACAGTCGCAGATACGTGCTTCCTATGGTTCCTATCTTTCACCAAGCGACTTGAAACAAGTTTTCACGGATTACGCGCAGATGTTCCGATCGCAGAATGCATCTGAAAGGCTCATCTGATTCTCAGAAATGTTGTCCAGATTGGGCAACTTCGCTTTTGAAATTTATCAAAATCGCCGTAATACCCCTGACTTTAGACATGGGGAGTGTCAATTGGAGGTAATCATGGTACGTTATTTCTACCCCGCCATTGTGCGCCGCACGGAAAGCGGCAGCTACACGGCAACGATGCCGAATTTTCCAGACATCCGTGAGACGCAGGTATTTCTTGGTGATCTGATGGATGCGCTCAAAAAGGACATTGGTGATTTTCTCTGCGATAAGAAACTCGCAGAATTTCGTCCCGTCGTGGCAGATACGCTGCAAGTCACCCCTCCTGCCTTCCTGCTGATGATTGAATACGACGAGATGAACTATAATAAGAAGTATCGTTCGAAGGCTGTCACCAAGACGCTGACCATCCCTTTCTGGATGAACGAGCTGGTGAAGCAGTACAACCTTCCCGTCTCGAAGCTCCTGCAAGATGCCATCATCCAGCATCTAGGGCTTCAAGACAAGGATGAACTTTGAAAATTTCAGGCATCAAAAAAACCGTTGGGAAATACCCAGCGGCTTTTTTGATGGAGTCTTAGTAGAAGTTTTCCATATTTCGCGGAGGCGAAACAGTTATCTCACAAGATATAGTATAGCAAACATTTTCATGGAATACAAGCATCTGTGAAAAAATTTTACGATATGATTTTTTACATCATAATTTTCATGTTTTTCAAAGAAATGTTGCCCAGACTGGGCAACCTCGAACGCGCTATCTGGTATCGCCTTTCTCTGGCTCCAGCCTGTCCGCTGCTTGCAGGATTTCTTGAATCTCTGCCGCCTTCTCTGCCGGAGGCTTGTTCTTGAAATTGTGATATGTCGATTCACCGAGAGCCGCCTCGATCCAGTCTGTCATGACGCTGTGATCCTTCATGTACTTCGCGGCTGCTACTTCTGTCTCTACGGGATCGCGGATGAAGTTTTCTTTCAGCACTTCTCGAACAGCCGAGGCATACAGCCTTCGCGCCGTCTCCTTCTCCGGTCTCCCCGTCAGCACCTCTTTCTCCTGCGCCACCTGCTCGAATGGCTCGGCGTGCTGGATGTCAATCTGACTGAGAAGCGGATTGCTGCGGTTGCGCTCTTCGGCGTGCTGCATGAGTTTCATGGAAAAATGCTCGATGGATTTCAATGAGTTCATGACTTCCTTGAAATTATCGGCTTTCTCGTCGAACTGCTTTTGAATACGTGAAATGTTCTGCATGGTTTCGATAGCCTGCGCATCCTTCTCCATGCCGAGGTCTTTGACTGCCTTGCTGATGGCGATGGTCCAGAGCTTGAGCGTCTTCTTTGCCAGGTTGAGTTCGTCATACTTGCGCAGCGTATAATCCATGATGTCGATGGTCTTGCTCCAGTAGTTCACCATGTCCATCTGCTGTTTCCGCGCTGTCACGTCTTTCAGATTGCTCTGCATGGATGTGTAGAGGTCTTCATCGTGCTTGACGGAGAGTTCCTTCCCGTCCTTGTTCCAAGCATTGAAAACAAATTCCTTTTTCTCATGCTCGAAGTCCGTCACCCGTTGCAGATATTCTGCCTCGGATTCCTCTACCGTCTGCGATGGCCGGATCCATGCCATAGATGCTTCCATGGCCTTCTCTACGACATCACGGCTGATGTGGTTCTTCTTCATGAGCTGGATGGCTTTCTCGTCTGCCTCTTGCAACCGCATTTCCGGTTTGCGGTCGAGTGCAGCTTTGAGGAAGCTGTCATACAGCTCGCTCGGTTCTGTCAGAACTGGGTCGATAGCCAGGAGCGGCTTTGCCTGCTGTACCTCTGGCAGGACATAAATCGGGCAGACATTCGTGCTCGTCATCAGGACGCCCATCATGAACCGCTGCTGCACTTCGTTTTCCATGAGACTCGTGGTCGGTGAGTACATCATGCATTCGCAGACTTTGAGATACGGCAGCCCGTCACGGAACATTGCCTGGCTGACTGCTCGGTCCATGGCCTTCAGCTCTTCCGACTCTGGAAGAATGGAGTCAAATTCGAGCGGCAATCCGTTCTTTTCCATCGCGTCCCGCAGGTACGAAAAGTAAATCGTCTTCTGGTTCGCCATGATGTCCGTGAGGAGGTCTTCTTTCAGCTGTGCCCCTTGGAGCTCTTTTGTGAAGTCCGTCGGATATTCGGGGAACTGCCCTTCTTGAACAGAGATATTGAAGTAGTTCTGGATGATGGCTTGAAGGGGTTCCGCGTATCGCTCCTGGAGCGAGTTCTTTTCTTCTTCCATATGCAATTCCTCAGTTACGTCCGACGAAGCTATGCAGGTAGTCTTTCGAGTCTTGCTCATCCTTCTCTACCTTGGCCTTCTCGATGTTCTTTGCGTGCATGTCTTCGACGATGACGGCGGTCAGATTCGCCAAGAGTTCGTTTCCGTTGCGCGTTTCCATGGCGTGCGTTGCGGCAACCGCGACAGCCGCCTGCTGCACCTGTTTCATGCCTTCTGCATTGTTCGCGGCATCCACGGCCTTTTGGACACTGTTCGCCAGTTTGGCATCCGAATGCTGAACCGACTGTGCTGTCATGACGGCATCAATCTGCGTCTGCTCTAAGGCTTTCTGGTTCTTCTGCGTCTGCTTGTAGGCATCCACGACAGTGATCTTTCCATCAAAAACGTCTTTGATTGTGCCAATTTCATTTCGCAGGATGTCTGTAACCTTGGAGTGGTAATTGAGTAGCCCTGGTTCTTTCCCCTCTTGCTGTAAAAGTTCGATGGTTTTCTGGTTCATTCGGCACCAGTTGAAGTCATCATTTGCTGCCTGCTGCTGCTGCAAGATTTCTAGAATCTTCCCTGCATCCAGAGACTTCATGTTGAGAATCTGGAGTGCCACCTGTTTCTCGCTCTCCGTTAAGATCTTTGCCGTATTGATGGCTTCCTTGATGGCCTCTGCCACGTTCTGCGCATCATAGACAAGGATTGCTGCCTTCGTGTGACTCGGAGTCAGCGTCATCGCCCCGAACGGGACGAGCAATCCCATGCAGATTCCTGTGATGACGGCGGCTTTCTTGTGTTGTGCGAACGCCATAAAGGAACACCTCTTTCTTTAGTAGTAGTAATACGTATTCAAAAGCTGTGTATACGCATTGTTGACCTTCACGACATAATCCTGTGTCTCAGCATACGGCGGGCACCCGCCATACTTCCGCACGGCGCCGATGCCCGCATTGTACGCAGCCACCCCGTCCGTCACGGCGTATTCTCCATACCCCGCAAATGTGTCAAGGCAACTCCTTAGATAGCACGCCCCGCCGAGCACATTCTCCAGCGGATCGTATGGGTTGTACCCCATACCCGCTGCCGTGTCTGGCATGAGCTGCATGAGGCCGATGGCTCCCACATCCGAGAACGACTGGAAATGGAAGTGGCTCTCCGTCTCCATGACTGCCGTCATGAGCAGCGGATCGACTTGGTAAACGCCCGACGCATAGCAGATCGCGTTCGTGATCCATTCAATCTGCGTCGGGTCGCCGTTGTATTGTGCCACGTCTCCTGCGATGACATCCGTCAGCTCTGCCGCCGAAGCGGTTGCAGGGCGATGGATGAATCCAATGACGGCCACCATCCCGAGGATGATGAGCCACATCATGATGGACTTCCGTAACAAATTCAGTAACCGTACCACTCATTCCCACGCCCTTCAAAAAATCTGCAAAGTCAAACTCGATACGCTGTCCTCTCAGACAACGGTCGTTTCCGTCGTTGTAGTGCTTTCCGTCTCTGTCACCATGCCATCCGCATGTGTTCTCGTGCGGACTTTCTCAATCTCCAATGAACTGCCGTCCGCGAACTCCTGCTTCGAATACGTCTTCTGAAAATCGTCGCTGGCACGGTTCGCCACGCGGGTGCCGTAATTCTCTTGCGAGTCGCGGCATGGAGAACACTGGTTGATGGCATCTGCGATGTCGGCGAGGATGAAGCTCTCCATGATCATCGTCCCTGCGATGATGATGTCCATCTGCATGTCTTCCGTCAGGAGCGGATGACGCTTTTCCAGTTCGCCGCGCTGATACTCGTACTCTTCCTTTGCCGTCTCCGCTGGATGTTCCCTCGGATTCGGCTTTTCAGCCCGCAGCTTGTCTCTTGCATCAATCATATCGTTGTTCGACGGCCTCAAATTAGCGGATTTTTTCTCAGCCTCCCGTTTCAGCTGCTCTTCTTTTTCCTCGCGCTCCTTCTTTTCCTGCTCGTCCTTCTCCTTCTGTGCGGCCTGCTTCTGCTCTTCGAGCGGGTCTTTCTTCCGCGCCGCGCCCTTCTGTGCCGTCGCGATGCCTTTCAGATAGTTCGTGATGTACGTATCGTCACGCCCAGGCTCCACCGCCGTCGGCGAACAAGCGCGGATGGCAGACAGCACCTCGTCGAGCTCGTATTTCTTCGATTCCAGCAGCTGCTTCATGATGTCGATGTCCATGCTCGGACGGATGGAGTGGCGACGCAGATACTGTTCATGAAGTGCGTCCATGTAGCTCTTCTTTGCCCCGTCGAGCTGGCTTTCATCCTGTCGGGGTTCCTTGCTCGGCTCCCACGCCTTCACGGCCATGAGCCGCTGGTAGACATCATTCGTCCGGCGCAGGATCTCATCCACGAACTTCTCCGGCTTCTGTGAGATCGGCATATCGTCCGTGATGGACTGGAGAAGCACGTTGCGCACGGCCAGCTCGTCGTTGCCCTTCAGCCGCAACTGGAGCGCACTCTTGCCGTACTGGTACGACGGATCCGCATCCTGTGCCTGGATGCCCTGGTATGCGAGGCCGCGATGACGGTTGAACTCATACAGCAGGCTTTCTTCCTCATGGACGATGCCTTTCTGCTCGTCCATCTCCCGCTGCACATCGCGGATGACGTGCTCGGCGTAATTCTTCTCTTCAGGAAGTCCCGTCGCGTACAGGAGTTCCGCGCGCGGACTCGTCTCGCGCAACACCCCCGTCAACGCCTCGCGATCGAAGTCAGGATACTTCACAAGGCACGTCTCCGCCGTCTCGCGGTCGATGTTCGCATCAAAGAGATGCCCCGCGAACGTCGGATTGAGTGCCAGCTTCTCGTGAAGCACAGCCTGATACACCATGTACGCCGTGAATCCGAGCGCGGCCACCTCTGCAAACGTCTTGCACGTTTCCTTGCTCGGCAGCTTCTTGATGGCTCCCTTCAGTAGGTTCTGTTCCTTCTTGATGAGGTTCTTCGCCTTCGAAAGCGTCCATCTCGCATAATTGTCATGGTACACGCCCTCATTCGGCGAGTTCTCCTTGATGGCTTTCTGGATCTCTTTCTCTCCGTAATGGAGCTTCAACAGCTTCCGCGCCGCGAGGCAGTCAAAATACGTGCGGATGTTCGTCTCGCCGATGCCGTTGATGTAGCCCTTCTTGCGCAGGTCTTTATCAAACCGCTCGATCACGCCGCGATACGTGTCCGACGCCTTGAGGAAGTCCTTCTCCGTGATGGTCTTCTCGATGGTCGCGTCCAGCTCCGCATCTTTCGTGAGCACGGCAGAAACATACTGCTCCACATCGCGCCCTGGCTCTTTTGCGACAGGAGATACGCGGTCAAGCACCTGCGACAGGAACTTGTCGGGGAAATCGTAGTCGCGCATATCCTTGATGATCTTGCGGTCATCGACGTAACTGAGCTGTTTCAGGTGGTTGCGCTCCATGTAGTTGTGAGCCATGCCGAGATAGACTTCCGACGGGCTGGAGGCATCGTCGAGATCAGGCGCGTTCGCGATGTCGCGATACATGCGCATGACTTCCCCGCTCCGGTCCATGAGCTTGTCGAGATAATCTTCCCTCTGTTGGAAGCGCGGGTTGCTTTCCTCAATGACTGCGCGCACGGTATCGGGCAGGAAACCATGGTCTTGAAGCAGATGCAGTGCGGCTTCGCCGTCATGGTAGAGTGTGAAGCCTTCCTGCTTGCCCGTGAACTTGTGCTCGTTCTGCTGCTGGAATGCCTGCAACGCCTCTTCAGCCTGGGGCTTCTCCTGCTCCACGCGCTGTTCGCGTTCCTCTGCAATGCCTCTGCGGATGCGGTCTTCATAGCCATTCTTCGCCACGGAGTCATTCACGAGCCGCGAAAAACGGTTGTTGTCCTGCCAGGCGTCGTAGATGTCACGCGGCAGGTACCCGTCATCCATGAGCTTCGACAGGGCCTCGCGGTCGGCTTCGCCATACGTCTCTTCCAGTTCCTTCGCATGGTCGTTGCAGACGGCATGACAGACATTCTGGACGTGCTCTGCCCCGCCGTGTTGTGGTGCGCCGAGCGTGAGCGGCGTAGCGGCAGTCGGCAGGATTTCATTGAGCGCAGCTTCCATGACGACCTTATCCATGCGAAGCATGTTCTGTCCGAACTGCCGCAGGCCGAGACGGATGTCATACGCATCGACATTCTCTTTCTGGAGTCGGTCAGCCGCCTCGCTCAGGAGGACTTTTGAAACATGCTCCTGCTGCTGCGTCCGCTCGACCGTCATCCCGTGACGGAGTTCTGCCTCATAGAGATTCAGAAGGTCTGCCATCTGCCATTACGCCTCCTTCTCCGTCATCTTTGCCTTGCTGTCGTTCTTTGCCTTTTTGAAGTCTTCCGCGACACGCTCGAAGTTCTCCGAAAGCGTCCCGCATTCAAACGGTTTCCCCATGGCTGCCGTATCCGACGGCTTCATGCTGCCGTCTTTCAGATGCTTGTTGAAGTTCTTCTCCATCTGGTTCATGCGCTCCTCGATGCGGTTCACGCGCAGTCCGAAATACAGGATGATGAGGATGAGAAACAGTTCGAGTCCTGTCATAAGATGAATTCCTCCTTCTGAACGTCTTCAGGGTATGCGAGATTGTGGTCGATGAGCCAGCGGTGATTGAATTCCTTCTTGCCATACTCCCGCAGGATTGCATCGAGATGGTTCAGTGCCTGCTTGTCCACGGCCACATACGAAAGCGTATACGGGCAGTATTCCAATGCGAGGTCGAAAAGACGCGATCCGTCAGGCGAATCATAGTAATACTGCCGTTTCGGCACGGCACTTGCGATGATTTCAATCTGCCGCTTGTTGAGGCCGAACGTCTCATACGTCTTTTTCTGGTTTTCTTCCAGCGCGTTCGTATTCGGCAGGAAGATGCGGCTCGGGCAGTTCGTCAGCACCGTGTCGAGGAGCGGCGATTTCGTGATGTCCACGAGCGACTGCGTAGCGAACACGACGCTGGCATTGTACTTGCGGAGGACTTTCAGCCATTCGCGGATCTTCTCGGCAAACATCGGGTTGTCGAAGAACACCCAGCACTCGTCGAGCACGATGAGCGTCGGGCTGCCGTCCAGCGACTGTTCGATACGGTGGAAGATGTACATGAGTGCCGGCCCGATGATGCCTTTCGAGTTCATGAGCTTTTCCATCTCGAACGTCTGCCAGCTGGCGATTTCCAGATTGTCCTCGTCCGAGTCGAACATCGCGCCATACTCGCCCGCGTTGCCCTTGTCATCCGACAGCGCGAGCGGCGAGAACGCCGCCTTGAGCTTGATGTCCTGCAAGTACGAGATGAAGCCCGAAATGGTGCGGAAATGCGCGTCCATGCCGGCGAGCGTGCCGAGCGCATCGCGGATGAGTCCCTTGACTTCAGGCGTGATTTCCATGTTCTCTTCCCGCAGGAAGTCGCAGAGCCATTCTTGCGCCCACTGTCGTTCCACTTCGTCATCGATCTGTGCGAGCGGCTGGAACGACAAGCCCCCGCGCTCGTTGCCGAGGTCGTAGAACGTCCCGCCGACGCCCGTCGTGAGCACCTTCGACGAAGACCCCTTGTCAAAGATGATGACTTTCGCATTCTTGTACTTGCGGAACGACGCTTCAAGACAGTTCAGGAGCACCGACTTGCCCGCGCCCGTCGGGCCGACCACGAGGCTGTGGCCGACATCTGCGATGTGCAGGTTGAGACGGAACGGCGTATTGCCGGAAGTCTGCGTGTAGATGAGCGGTGGGCCGTCGAGATGCTTGTTCCATCCATGCCCTGCCCAGATGTCCGAAAGCGGCATCATATGGACGAGGTTGCCCGTCGAAATGAGCGGACGGCGCACGTTGTGTGCCACCATCCCGGGGATGCAGCCGAACCACGCATCGAGTGCGTTCACATCTTCCACCTTGGCCTTCATGCCGAGATTCGTCAGCGTCTGCCGCACGAGCTTTGCCTTGTTCTCCACCTCTTCGAGGTTTTCATCCATGACGATGATGGCCGTCGAATAGTAGACGAATGAGATGGTGTCCGCCTCCACGGCGTTCATGGCGTCTTTCACTTCGCGGATTTTCTCTTCCACCGTCTCGTTGTTGTTCTCCACGTTGTTCTGGCGGTGTGTGATGAGCGAGATGATGGATTGGAGCTTGCCCTTCCACTTCTTCCGCACGCTGTCCAGCTCGTCCAGCGCGTCCTGCTTCGTCATGCAGTAGCAGCGCGTCACCCAGCGATACGGGAAGTCCATCTGGTTCAGCTGGTCGAAATAGCCGAATACCGTGTCCTTCGCAAAGTCGATGGGAGAGATGACGCGGATGTGCTTCTTGCCGATGCGCGGCTCCAGTCCGCCGTAGAGCGGCGCGTCATAGAGATACTGATCGAGCAGCATCGGCTTCTTCGGCAGTCGGAGCGGACGCGCATTGTCGGATACCGTCGAATGAAGATACGTCAGCGTCTCGTCGGCATCCAGAAACTCCACAGGAATGCGCAGGCTCTGGAACGTCGAATACAGCTTCATGACCGTCTCGTGGAATGCTTCGATGGAATCCTCTGCATCCACTTCCTTCTGCTTGCGCCCTTCCACCACCATCGTCTTGAGCTTTTCCTCCGAGTCCTTCGGCGGTGTCCAGTACAGCGTCGCATAGAAGTTCGACTCGAAATGGAAGCCGCCGGAAAACAGCTGCTTGCGCTCGTTGTCGATGCCCTTCGTGACAGGATCGGGGAAATAGTTCTCTGTCGGATACTTCGTCGAAGGCGTTCTCTGTGCCTCGAAATAGATGCACCACCCCGTCCGCATCGACATGATGGCCTCTTGGAGGCGCAGTGTGATCATCGCCAGCTCTTCCTTGATGGCCGAGTCCAGATCGGGTCCACGATACTTCCACGTCGTTTGCAGCGCACCATCCTTGTTGACGCAGATGACGAACGGCTTCGCATTGTCAGGAAACCGTTGCTCGATGATGCGCCCGAAGTTCATCGAGGTTTTGAGATAGTGCTTGTTGCGATGGAAGAGATTTTGCTTGTACAAGGTTTGCATCCTCCGTTTTTAACAATGTTAGCGTCGATGTTCGCGTCTGGTAATCCGTCACCTCTGTCTCAATCAGCTTCCAAGACTGTCTACATCGATGTCCTTCTCCTTGAACAACTTCTTCACGTCATCCACTGTCCACGTCGCCTTGATACTCTGCAACTTCTGTGTCACTTCTGCCTTGGTGTAGGTCTCGGCCTGCTTGATGAGCAGCACGTCCAGACTGGAGCGTGGCATTGATTCACCCTTCTTGTAGATGTTGATCGTTGCCATCCGATACGGCCACTCGCCATTCGAATTGCTACCGAGTTTCTGCTCCGAGCCGAGCTTGACTTCATCCTCCCAGCCCGTGACATTGCCATTCGTCATTGTCCCTCGCGACTGGTGCAGTCCGACTTTCGTATAGGCGTCCGAACTCGTCAGATCATCATATCGCAATGCTGTCAAGGCTTTCGCATCCACGGCGGCGAGGTACTGCGCCTCTCGTTCCACCATGACCGCGCTGAACGCCTGGAACGAATTCGACTGTGTGAGGAAGATAGCTCCCGCAATCATGATCCATGCTGCGACGGCCACCGTAGTCGTGATGAGCATCACGCCCTTCAGCTTGTACTTCGTTTTCTGCATTTCCGTCCCCCTGTTTTCAGTTCACTCTATCGTAAGCATAGATTGTTTCCTGCCAAGGAAACTGACGCATTTTTTCTTTTTCCAAATCTCGCGATATGTAAAAACAGGAACCACCCAAAAGCAGTTCCTGTCGTTCCTTCCTATAGCTATCTCAGTACCAAACTGTCATATCGTCATCCGTGCCGGCCTGGCCGTCCGGGCCGTTCGACGTGATGGAACGGCTGCCGTCCGTATCGGCAGCGGAGAATGTGTAGTCGTTGCCCCAGACATCCGTATAGGTGCCGGATGCCCAGCGTTTTGACTTGTCGGACATGAAGCCCTTGTGCTCGATGCCGTCCACGGACTTGTCAGCAGGGATGCCATTGACGAGATCTGCCGCGCTGCTCGGGCCGGAACCGTCGAGCGTGAGGCTGGAGTAGTTCGTCGCGGCCTGCTGGAGTGCCTGAAGTTCCATCCACTCAGAACCTGTGCGCAAAAAGTCGCGAATCTGCGGCCATTTCATGTAGGCGATGGCCATGATGAACATGATGCCGATCATAGCGAAGAGCAGGTCGGAAAGTGCGATGCCGCCTTTGAGCTTGCGCTTCTCGCGGATGGCTTTCATTTTGTTCTCGATGGAAAGTAACATGTGGTGTTTCATCCTTTCTTATTTTCCTGTGAATCCGATGTCATCCCCGCCGATGCTGCTCGCGCTGCTGTCAGAACTTCCGTTCTTCCCGACGCTGTAGACGGCGTAATTTGACGTGTCCTTCATATACTGAAGCTCGCTCCCACCATCGAACGGATCTTTCGGCACGGCCTTGAGCCATGGCCCATACTGCCCGTTCTCTTTCGTGAGATCATCAAGCGAATCTGGATATTTCCCGATTTCCATCTTGTACTGCGAAATGAGCGAGGCGACAGTAGCCGTCAGCTGTGCGGCCTTGGCTTCTTTGGAGTTGTTCATGAACTCTGGGATCTTGAAAGCGGCGACAGCCATGATGAAGATGACGCCGACGATGGCGAGGACGGTGCTGATGAGCGCCATGCCGTGCAGTTTCTGCTTCATTTGGCTCCTCCCATGCCTCCCATCGCACCAATGTTGCCCATGAGGTCGAAGACTGGCATATAGACGGAGACGAAGATGGCGATGAGCAGGATGAAGCCCGGCGTGATGATCATCGTCGAGAGCTTCGTGCCGAACGTTTTCGACACCTCAAGCAGCTGCTTCTTGAAGTACGTTGCACGGTTCGCGAGGATCTTGTCCATGTTGCCTTTCTCGGCAGCCTTGAGCATCGTATAATACGACGGGTCGATGACGCCTTCCGTGTTTGCCTTCTTGAGTGCGGCCACAAGGTCCATGCCCGAGCGGTTGATGTTGTTCACCGCATCTTCCAGTGTCTTTCGCATGAGCACGTTGTTGACGGCCATTGAGGTAAATTGGAGGGCATGCGTTGTTTCGACACCTGCTTCGATGCAAAGGCCGAATGTGCGGGCGAACTGGTACTGGAGCCGCTGGTAGACGAGATTGCCATAGAGCGGCAGACGGAGCATGATCTGCGCATAGAGCATCGGTCGCTGTGTCTTGATGAAGAGGTATGTCGCGACAAATGCGGCTGCGGCGATGGCGAAGAGATACCAGTATTCCTTTGCCGCATCCGCAAAGTCGAGGAAGAACTGCGAGTATGCCGGCATCGACACGCCCATGTCCTTCAGCATCCCGCCCATCATCGGCAGGATGACGAACGTTGCGATGCCAAAGCCTGCCAGGAGTGCGAGAAGCATGATCATGATCGGCCAGACGTCGGAGCTGACGCTCCTGCGCAGATCGATCTCCTGCTCCAGATTCTGCTCGATGCTCTCATAGATGGCATTCGCCTGTCCTGTGCGGCTGTTGACGCGCATCATCTCGACGATGTAGTCTGGGAAGAAGTTCGGATGCTTCGACATAGCCAGAGCAAGATCATTGCCATTATGCAGGTCGTGCAGAACGCTGTCGAGAATCTTGCGAACGCTAGGACGCAGGCTGTCATCCTTCGCATAGAGCGCGATACCTTCCTCGGGATTGACGCCCGCGCCGACATACTGATGCAGGATGGAAAACAACTGGTACAAATCATTCAGATTGTTACCTCGAAACATATCATCCCTCTTTTCTCATTCTTCTTTGCCGACCACGCGGATCAGCTCGGAAAGTTCGATCTGTTGACGTTTCACCATCTCCAATCCCTTTTCCCACATGGATTTGTAGCCGGATTTCCGAAGAGTGCTCTGGATATCGGCGAAGCTCTTCTGATGGAGAAGCGCGTCACGGATATCGGTATTGAAAACGACGAATTCCGCGATGGCGGTTCGTCCCGTGATGCCGTGGTTGCAATGCGGACAGAGGCGCACAGCCTCGGGATTGCCGCGCTGCCGGATGCCATCCCCTTGCAGGAGCCATTCCGCTTCCTTCTCGGAAAGTACGCCCTTCTCTTCCGCCGTCAGCTCGTGTGGTACGGAACAGTACGGGCAGAGCTTTGCGACGAGACGCTGGGAGATGATGAGGCGCAGCTCGGAAAGAAGCGTCGAGCGCGAGACATCGAGATCGAGCAGTCGTGAGATCGTGCGGATGCAGTCCGATGCATGGACGGTAGAAAAGACCTTGTGTCCCGTCGAACTGGCCTGCATCGCGACGAGTGCGCCCTGACTGTCTCGAATCTCGTTGTAGAGAATGATGTCAGGATCGGCGCGGAGCGAGGCTGTCAGGATCTTGTTGTCCGTCAGCGAGATTGCTTCATTGAGTGCCTTTCGCACCTGCACCTGCGTGAACTGTTCTTCTCGAATCTCAATCGGGTCATCAATCGTGATGACGTGAAGCTTCTCGCCGGCGGTGTCAAGCGTGTAGTAGATCTGTGCGTACAGGCTCGTTGTCTTGCCTGCGCCCGTCGGACCGGAATTGATGAAGAGTCCTGTCGCATTCTTGTACAGCGTCCGCTTGATGACGCTCAGATCTTCTGGCGTATAGCCGATGTCATCCAGTCGCTTTGCCTGGCTGTTGAGTCCTGCCTGTGGCAGGAGGCGGAGGTTCAGGTACTGCCACTCGCCCTCGTTGCCAATTGGCATGGATTCCATGCGGACGAAGATTTCCTGTGTGCCGTGTGTCATGAAGAAGGAACCTTCATTCGGCATGTTTGTCTTCGCGATGTCCATGCGTCCTGACTCGTCCATCTGCTTGATGAGGTTCGTGATGTTCGTGGCGTCCGTCGCGGAAAGCTTGAACTGCTCTGTCTCATCGTACATATGGCCGTTGATGCGGAAGATGACGGCGACGTTGCGCGTGTTTGGCCGGATATGGATGTCCGACGCGCCATTTCTGGCTGCCGTCTGGAGGATGGTGTTGATGACGCCTTTGAGCGGTGTCATATCGACTTCGACGGAATGACGGATGGCTGAACCACTCTTGCGGTAGCCGGAGATCTGATAGAATTTCAAAAGAGCCAGCCGGACATTCTCTTCTGTCGCAAGGACGAGATGGATTTTCTGCCCGAGCTGCTGTTCAATCTGTTTCCGCTGCTTGAACGATTGCTGGGTATCCGTCACGAGCGACAGGATGCTGTTCTCTTCCTTGATGGGAAGGACATGATACTGCATGGCGAATTCCTGCGAAACCTTTTCAAGGATTTCTTTCGGAATCTCCAGCTCACTGAGAGAATCGCCATAGTACATGCCCGCGCTCTTCATACGGTCGAGGAAGTAATTCTCGACGGTGGGTTCTCGTTCTGCCACGTCACTCCTCCACCTTTCTCATGAGCTCTTTCGGGTTGATTTCGTCTGAGACGATGTATGGCGTGATCATGATGTAGACTTCCGCGTAGCTCTTGCTCTTGACATGCATGCGGAACAGGCTGCCGAGAATCGGGAGATTCATGAGTCCTGGAATGCCAGACAGGTTGTCGAGTTCGCTCGAACTCATGAGGCCGCCGATGACGAAGCTCTGGCCGGAATGCAGATGCGCCGACGTTGTTGCCTGGCGCGTTGAGATCTGCGGAGCTGTCGTGGAACCGCTCGTGCGCCACTGGGAGATGTTCGAGACTTCCGCCGAAATCTTCATGGCAATCTCGCCGTTCTCTTCGTCAATGGACGGCGTGATTGTGAGCTTCGTGCCGACGTTGTTGTACGTGACGGTGACATCCGTCGAGGATGCCGTCGTAGTGGCTGAGAGGACAGGCACCTGTTCGCCGAAGTTCACGGAGCCTTCCTGGCCGTTCATCATCATGATCATCGGACGCGAGATGACTTTGCCCTTCGAAAGCTCACGGTGTGCCTGCGAACTTGCCGAGAACGTCAGCTTGTCAAGCCAAGGGCCTTTCAGGCTGCTGGAGCTGCCGCCACTGCTGGACGATGAGGAACCGTCATCCGAGGATGAAGAGGAAGAACTGCTGGAACTGCTGCTGCTTGTCTCAGCGGCATGGGAGTAGGTCGGCAGGCTGTACGACATGCCGAGGTTGAGATTCTTGCCGTGACTGACTTCGATGAGCTGTGCCACGACGAGGCACTGGCTGATGGGCTTGTCGATGGTTTCCATCCGCACCTTCGCCTGACGGAGCTGGTACGGCGTACCAGAGACGGAGACGGAACGCGATTCGGAGTTTGCGTAGATATGCTCGTCATCAATGCCGAGCGTCTTGAGTTCTTCCTTGATCTTGTCCATATCGACGGCATGATGGATTTTGAATACCTGCGACTGGAGCATGAGCTCGCTCGTGCTGACGACGATGGCATTGTCATCCACCATCCAGTTGAAATTGAATGCATTGGAGAGATAGTCCATCGCCTGATTGCAGGTGACGTTGTGAAGAGAGATGAAGACCTTGCCTTCGAGATCGCCGTTGACAACAACATCCTTGTGCGCGATTTTCGCAACCGCGTAAAGAGACTGCGCAATCGGCGTTCCCTGCCAGTCGAAGTTGTAGCGTCCTTCCTTGAGCTGCGGCGGTGTCGCAGGCTTCGGTGGCACAGCCGCTGGGGCTGCTTCGGATGTTGTTTCCGTCTTTGCTTCTGGCGTCGTGACGGGCTTGACTTCTACCTGTGCAGGAACGGGCTTGATGTCTCCATCTGCATCCGATGCAGTGGTATCCGCTTCTGTATCCGTATCCTTCGAGAACACGGAACTTCTGTGATATGACCGTCCCGTGTCATACTCGTCAAGGATGCGCTGGATGCGTTCCGTGAAGGAAAGCGGATTTTCTTGGGAATCGCCGAGCGACTGTTCCACTCGTTCGATGGTCATATCCTGCTGATGACGTGCCGAAGATGCATAGACGCTTTCCGTCCCCATGAGCAGGACGCTCGTGCTCGCAAGGGCGAGAGCCGTGAATCCAAGGCAGACCTGCTTGCGTAGTTTCTTCTGGTTCAAGATGTTCTTTCACTCCTTACTTGTAGCCGATGCTGTGACCGTTGTCGAACTGGATGCCGTCGCCGCCGATATAGGCGATGCGGTCGCCATTGTAGTTGTCTCCCGCACTCACGACCCTGCCGTCACTCATGATGGCCATGTTGTTACCATCTTCACCTGTGAGGACGCCTGCTACTGTCGGCTGGCTGCCACCGCTGGATGATGATACATCTGCCGGACGTGGCACTGACGCAGGAGCAGGGACACTCACGCTGGGAATCGACGGAAGCGAGGACGGAATGCTCGGTCTTGGCATGTAGGACGGAGAGTCATACTGGATGGTAGGGACTTCTGGCAGATTGATATGGCTGTGTGCCTTCCCTATCGTTGTTGCTTCTTTCGGTTTGCCATCGCCGAGCGACGCAAGGTTCGATGCCTCGACAAAGGGATTCATTGTGAGAAGGCTGCCTTTCGCTACGCTGGCATTCGCCATCATCTGCGGAGCTTCGTCCTTCTTCTGTGTCTGCTGTTGTTGCTGTGTGGCCGCAGGTTTCTTTTGTGCGACAGGATCAGGCGTACTGGCATTCGTGAAAACGCCGTAGATGAACATCAGCACCGTCGCAGGGAGAAGCACGGCATAACCGATGTAATGCAACTTTTCTTTGCGCGGGAGCTTCATGAATGCTTCTAAATTCGGCTTCGGGATGGAAAGTCCGATGTTTGGCTTCCCAAGCTTCGGCAGTTCGAGCTTCGGCTTCTGGAGCTTCATTTCTTACTCTCCCTCCTTTATTTCGTGTAAATCTTGTACGTCACGCGGGTGCGCATCTTGCCATTCTGCATCTCCATGGAAAAGTCTTTGATGCCGATCAGGGCATCCTTCACGTTGAAGTGCTCGATGCAGTCAATCGTCTGCGGATAATCGCCAGAAAACTCGATGTCAAAACTTCTGCCATCTTTCTCGCTCTTGTCCCCCGCCTCTTTCAGAGATGTCAAGTTGAGCTGGTGTGACTGGATATTGAGCAGGACGGCCATCTGCACATCGTCAAGCTGGTCGACTTTCACGGGGCGCATCGTCGCATTGTTGATATGCTCGGATTTCTGCTTCCATGTGTTGAGATAGGAAGTCATGGTAGCCCGTTGCTCCTCGATTTGCTGGCTTTCATTCGTGGCGAGGATGAGGTGGCTCGTCGTGAACGATGTAGCGAACGCGAGGACGATGAGGATGCCGAAGCAGGCGAGCAGATCTTTGTGTTCTAAGAGGTTCGGCAGGTATTCTGTTACATTCACCAGCTTGCGGTTGAACTTCATGGCTTCACCCCCTCACCTTTCGCCATGGCGATGTCTGCGGTTTTGACATCCGTGTTGCCATTCGACGAGATGGAGGAAACAACGACATTCTTGAACATCTCGCTTCCCGACAACGCTGTTGCGTACTGCTGGATCATCATGGGATCTTTTGCTGCCACTTTCATGGTGATCCAAGTATCTCCTGTTCCCTTGCCGCCAATATCGACGGAAACGAATCCGAGGCCGTTCGGCTTGTTCTGCACCAACGCTTCCATTGCCTCTAACGGGTATTGGTGTTCCTTCCCAGCCAGTTCGATGACGGCCAGTTCCGTGTCCATCTCCTTCATGGACTTCTGTGCGGAAGCATAGTCTGCTTTGAGAGATGGCGGGATTTCCGTGCTGTTGCTCATAGCGAAGATGCCGACGGTTTCCGCAACGCACGCCACGCCGAGCACGGCGATAGCCGCAACGCTGATGCGTTTACATTTCTGAAGGAATTGATAGGCTCGCGTGTTCTTCTGGATGTTGTCTGGCAGGATGTTGCCAGGAAGAATCTGCTCGTAGCTGTCGATGACGCCTTCATCAATGAACTTGTCTGTCGTAAAATCAACGCTCTGGAGCATCGTGCCGACACAGCAGAACCAGTCCTGCTGATTGTCTTCTGGAATGTCGGAGTCAATGTATGCTGGAAACATCTGCCGTTCCGCAGCGCGTTCGACAAAAGATGAGAATGAGCGAATCTCTACAGGATTTGCGAGAAGCACGAACGGGATGCCCTGGTTCATGAACGTGAACGTCTGCTCTGCCGTGCTCTCGAACTGGATGATATCAGATTGGATAGTTGCGTTCGCTTTCTCGTTTTCCATGTTGCCGATGTTCTCCATGGCAAGTTCCGAGATGTCCATGGTGAAGAGTCCGGCGATGGAGCTGTAGGCGATGAAGGTTGCCTGTTTGTCGAATGCCTGGAAGATGAATTCTTCCTTACTGAACTTGCCTGTGCTTCGCAGGAAAGACAGGCTGGATGGCTCGATGGAATAGAGTTTCGCATTCTGGAGATCCGCCGCCTCGATGAAGATGTCGATGACTTTTCTCTGGATTGCGTAAACTGTCTTCCATGTTTCCTGTGGTGCTGGCTTTGTGACAATCGGCGCGGAGTAATAGAGTTCGTCCAGCTCCAAACCTGTTGCAGATGCAATCTGCTGTTCCAGTTCTTCATCCGATTCATATTGGAAGCAGTCGATGTAGTTGAAAAGATAGTCTGGCAGGACGATGTAGATGCCATCCCGCTTGATGTTCATCGAATCCTTGATGTCGCTGAACATGTAGGACAGTTCCTGCGCCGCCTCTTCCGTTGTCTGGAACGAGTCGAGCTTGTCGAAAATGTCGAGGTAGCTCTGCGGGATTTCGCGATACTCTTGGACTTGCAGAGTGCCGTCCTTTCGCAGCTTCGCCCGCACGAGCTGTGTGCGGTCAGGCCGCAAGTATACGCTGACCAAGCGGATTCCCCCTTACTTACGCGGAAAGCCACGAATCGAAGTTGTTGGATCTTAAAACCTGCAGCACAGGGCCTCGTGCGTTGCGTGCCGAGAAGTTTTCTGGATGGACATGGTTGCGGACACCGACAAGCTGACGGAGCGCAGACGAATCGAGCGTCCAAGTATCCTGAAAGTCCACGATGGCTTTCGTACAGCCATTCTGGTACGCCGTGCGGATCTCGCTGTCCACCTCTTTTGTGATAGAGAACTTGTAGTGCTTCTTCACGGCAATCGTCAACGTGTCATTCTCGATGGTTACGTATTTCATGGATATGGAACGCTCCTTTTCTCATTCATTCTTTAGAAATGTTGCCCAGACTGGGCAACCTCGGAATCGTTATTTTGCTTTGATTGGCTCCCGCAATCGGACGGAAATGACGGAGACATCATCATGCTTCGCGGTATCGGATGGATATTCGGGGAACTGGTTCTTGAGCAGCAGTTCGCTGAACCCGTCCGAAGAAAAGATGACTTCCTGAATGCCGTCGAGCTTCATCGTCTCTTCCTTGTACTCCGTATCGACGAGATACCCGAACGGGCTGCTCCGCATCTTGATGCTGTCATAGCTCTTGGATTTCTTTTTCAGATACAGAATTTCTGGATTTCCCGCCGAGCAGTAATGCATGACATTCTCTCGAAAGTCGAAGTAGAAGCTGATGGCGGCAGGCATGTTCGGTTCATCGTTTCCATACGAGAATTCCATGAGCATGTTGTTGATGCTGTCCATGACTTCCGCAAGTGACGGCAGGATGCCGCGCTGGAAGTTCTGCAACTCCCTGCGAAGGCTGATCCAGAGACTGCTGCACTGTCCATAGCTTGAAATATCGTGCCCTGTGCAGTCAAAGAGGAATCCATAGAGCCGATCCTTCTCTTTTGTCCGCTCGGGATACCAGTAGAAGATGCCGTCGCCGGATAGCTCGTTGTACGGGCTGAAAATGCTCGTAATCTCGAATTTCTCCGTTCGGATGGGTGGTGGCAGCATCCCGACCTGCAAAGCGATGGCCTTCTGGATTTCCTCGGACTGCGAATTGAGCAGGAGCCGCTTCTCGATGTCCTGCTTGACTTGCAGGAACAGCATTTCGGTGTTCAACGGCTTCTGCATGAAGTAGTCCGCCTTGGCATTCTGCAAAAGTTCCGTGACATTGATGACGTACACGATGCTGTCCTTGCCGCCTTTCGTATCCTTGATGATGGATGCGACAGACGAGCCGTGAAGGTCTGGTAGTTCTTCGTCGATGATGACGGCCAAGGGATGCGGACTCATCTTCTGGAATTTCATGAGGCCGTCCATGCCCGTCATGGCCGGATGAATCTGTGCAAGGTTCTGGATGACTTGCCCGAACTCACGAATCAAGGGAATCGGGTCTTTCATGATGACGAGGATGGAGGGAATCAATAGATCACCCCGTTCTTCATGAGCAAGAGGCGTGGTACGATGTCGCTGATCTTGCGCGTCACATGCTCTTTCTTGAAAGGAATGTCTGCACAGAGTGTTACTTCTTTGCCATCCGCACGGATGTAGAGATAGCTGACCGACATGAGCATGAGCCAGTAGCCACGGCTTCGTTCAGTGTCTCCTGTATAGTCGCACCACTCTCGGTCGCGCCACGCAGGATCGTTTGCGAGCTTCCGCATATTGTCACGGAACATCTCGACATTGAATGGGCGCGTATCGGAGAAGACCGAAACGGAAACATCCTCCGATGTGATGACGATTTCAATATCAATGGGAGCCTCGTTCACGCCGTCATTCGCATATTTGGCTGCATTGCAGACCGCTTCGTTGACGGCGATGAGGAAGTTATCATCCTTGTCCAGCAGTACCTCTTCTACGATTTTCTGTAACTCAGGCAGTACCTGTTCGAAATAGGCATCGTATCCGATGATATGGTAGTGCTGGATGTCTCGATTGACCTTCAAAAGTTTCGGCTCCCTTCTTTCACCAATGGAATTCCGTGAAGAGTGGAATCACTCTGGCGTGGATGTTCTGGACGGGGACGGTTCCCGTATATCTGCCGTCAAAACTGAGCGGATGTTCGCCGACGGGAAGAAACTCGCCCTCTGGGACGGTGAATTCTCCGTGAATCTCTGGCATCGGTCGTTCATGGCTGTCAGCTTTCTGAATCTGCCCGATATACTTCCCATTCGCGAAGAATTGGTGTGTCGAGGAATCGATGAAGAACCGCTCTCCTTCGACAGCTCCGACTTTCTTGAGAAAACAGGTGTCCTCCTTGAACCAGCCGCGCTCTTTGCCAACCTCGATAGCTCTCTCGTTCGGCGTGAAGACCACATACATACCGTCGGATAAGCTCATCATTGGGATGCGCAGGTAGATGCCGCGTGGAAGGCTCGGAGTATCATTGAGATAGATGAAACGATACTCATCCGGGATGCGGAGACCATGGAGAAAATAGCTGCCAACGCTGAATGATCCCAGCAGTGCTGCTGCCAATGCCAAGCGTCTCTTTCTTGTCTGGAACTTTTTGTCCAGCCATGAGCGAACTTTCAAAAGCATTTCTTGCCATCCCGCCCCTTTCCATGAATTCCATCACGACCTTAGTATGAGGGATTTCTTACGAGGAAAACTTGCTGATTTTTTCCTCCCATACAAAAGAGCCGCCCAAAGCGACTCTTTTCTTAGATTTCAGGCATCCAGTCGTTCAATCTCATATTCCTGTGTTTTCTTGTCGTAGCGTTTCACAGAGATGATTTCTTCCACTGTGCGGCACGTCGCGTGCTTTCGCAGATATACGACAATATCCACGGCGCGTCCGACCGTCTCTTTCTGTGGTGTCAGCGACACGCGAGAGGTCAGCTCTTCGAGGCGCGAGAGCGTATCAATCGCCGACTCGCTATGCACTGTGCAGCACCCGCCGCGATGACCTGTAGACCACGCTTCGAGGAGCGTCATTGCTTCCTTCGAACGCACCTCGCCAACTACGATACGATTCGGCGACTTGCGGAGCACGATGCGAAGCAGCATGTCCATGTCCATCTTCGGCGGTGCCGTCTGGAGCTTGACGTGGTTCGGTGCCGTACAGCGGAGCTCGGATGTATCCTCGATGATCAGGATGCGTTCCCCCATCTTCGAGATTTCCGCAAGGATGGCGTTCAGGAGTGTTGTCTTGCCGGACGCCGTGCCTCCTGCCGCGATGATGTTCTTGTGTTCGCGGATGGCATCCATGATGATGCCCCGCTGCTGTTCCGTCATCGTTCCCTGCTCCACGTAATCATCCAGCGTGAAGAGCTTCTTGCCGAACTTTCGGATGTTGAACGACGGAGCCTTGACCACAGGCGGCAGTTCTGCCTGAAAGCGGCAACTGTCGAAAAGATACGTTTTCGGGATTTCTGCTTCGAGCTCGGGAAAATCGTTCGGGATGACGCGACCAGATAGTACGCCGACGTTGTAGATGATCTGCTTTGCCGTGCGCGGGTCGATGATGACGCCGCTGTCGATGCAGCCTTTGTCCTGCGTGTCAATCCAGAGATGCCCGTCAGGATTGAGCATGAGTTCCGTGATGTTCTCGTCGTGCATGTACCCCATGAGCTGTGGGCCCATGTTCGATTCGAGCATCTGCGCCTGACGCTGGTTGACGATGTTCTGAGTGCTCATGCGTCACTCAATCCCTTCTTGCGCTTTTCATGCCACTTTTCCTTAAAATGCTTCATCGCGTCATCCTGCTCTTCTCTCTCTTTCTCAGCCTCGGCAAGCGGGTCTGTCTCTTCGGGCTGCCCTTCATCCGTAGGCTCCGCCATTTCTTCTGGATTCAGCGTTTTCGCGTCCTCTGGCCGTGTCCCTTCTTTAGGAGCTGGTTCAGGGCGGTCTGTCCCTTCTCTTCTTCCGTCCCATTCTGCGGGTTCTGGAGCTTCTTCATCTGCTGGACGGTCTTCAGCTTTTTTCGCAGGTTCATCTGGCTCATCCTTCTTTGGCTGATAGTTCGGCTTTAGTCCGGCTCCGATTTTGAACGACGGATGGTTCATATCATCCCCGCCATCATCGGTCGGCCCTGTTTCAGGCTTTGCAGGTGGCTCCTCTGTCCGCTTTGGTGGCTGTGGGGGAGCCGTGTACCCTGGGGGCAGATTTCGTCGATTATTGGGAAAACGCCGCCGACCTTCCTTATTTGGATGCACGAGCGGTGCCGGCGCCACGGTTGGCTTGTCTCCTTCTGGTTCCCCGCCATCCTTCTTTTCTGGAACCGTCGGCTCTTCCTTTGCTGGAACATCGGCACCTTTTTGCGGAGCAGGTGCTTCTTGCTCTGGCTCTGCCGGGGCTTCTTCTTTTTGTGGCTCTGGTTCTTCTTTCGGAGCTTCCGCCGCTTTCTTCTTCGCCTCTGCCTTCGCCCTTGCCTCTGCCACCGTCCGCTGCTTTTCTTTCATGTCCTCGACATCTGCCGCATGAACGGCAAACAGCTGCTCGTAAGTCTGCACCTTCGTGCAGGTATCCGAGAACGGTGGCGGTGCTTGGACGCGCTTCTTGAAGTACGGTTCGAGGTAGAAGCGGATCTTGTCACCGTAGATCGGTCGATGACCGCCGACGAAGACGAGTTCCTTCTCCTGGCTCATGCGCGAGACTTCATCCGGCGTCATGAGCTTTCTTGCCTGCTGGGACGTGCTGTTCGATCCGCCGAAGATCTTGCCGTTGTCCGAATGGCTGACCGTCTGGATCGTCTTGTCGCCGAGCTTGTCCGACAGCACCTTCATGCTTTCGTTGTTCGTCGGTGTGAAGTAGATCTGCACATGGCAGTTGCCCATGATGGAGTTGTCCTTCGTATAAATCTTGTTGAGCTGGCTGACATCCTGTGCGACGATGCAGATCTTGATGCCGTAACCAGCGCAGATGGCGAGCGTGTTTTCAATGCTATCCATCTTGCCGAGCTGTGGAAACTCGTCGAGCATCAGCAGAAGTCGTTGCGGCACGAGGTTCGTCGTACCGCCGCCTGTGCCGAACTTCATGTCGCGCACGAGCTTTGCGAGCATCGTGTTGACGAAGAGGCGCAGGAGAGGGCGCAGCTTGTCCACATCCTCTGGCTGGAGGACGAGATATAGGGAAACCGTCTGTCGCGGGTCGAGCAGGTCGCGCACTGTGAAATCGGAAACGGCGGTATTCTTTCGAATCAGCGGGTCCTGATACAGTGCCATTGCTGTCTGCGCCGTCTGCATGATGGAGGCACGGGTCTGGTCGGCACCATTCAGCATGTTCGCTGCGCTCTCTGCCACCTTCGGATGTACGAGCAGCTGGTACCAGACATTCCCTGCATTATGGCAGTTTGTGATCTGGATGTTGATTTCGCGCTTGTCCTTCGCCCGCATGATGTCTGGAGGATCCCAGACGAGACTGTCAAACTTTGCCGAATCCTTCTCGCGCAGTTCCAGCAGGTAGTTTTTCAGATCATCCAGTGAATGGATGCGCTTCCAGTCCTCTGTGCCTTGCTCGATACCGAGTGCTTGTTTGAACGGCTTGAGGTCGGTGACGTACTCGCCATAGATGGCTCTCAGCGGATTGCGCCGTTCTTCCTGCTTCATCTGTGGCTTCCCTGTCTCCTTGTCGATGACGGGTTTGCCATTCTGATCTTTCACAGGCACTTCTTTCGGCAGTTCCAAAAAATCTTCTTTCGAGATATGCGGGTAGATTTTCATGGATGCGAACAGATGATCCGTATCCATGTCCGGCGACGAGAGGAAGCTCATGACATCCGACGGGCACGGGAGCGGCCATCCTTCTTGATGATGCTTGTACATGAGATGCATGATGATGCCGTTCATGAGCGCAATAGCGGAGTTTTCCCAGAACGGGTCACCGCCGCTCTTCTCGCCAGTCTTGCACATCATGTTCGCAATCGTCGTGACATCCGACAGCTCTTCATGGCTCTGGAAGTTGATCTCTGCGAACGGGTTCCACTTCGCCGCGCTGCCGTCCGTGCAGAGCGGTTCGAACTTCATGACTTTCTGGTGGTGATGCCGTTTGCGCCATCCTGCCGTCATGTTCCAAAGTTCGGCTTTCGGGTCGAAGAAGAACATGGAGTATTTCCAGACAATGCCCGTCGGCGTGATGATGCCGACGCCCTTGCCGGAACGGGATGGTGCAAGGAGCAAGATGTGCTCAGGACCGTTGTGCAGCATGATCTTCTTTGTGAACGGGTCGCGTCCGCAGACAACGCCGTTGTTCGGGTCGTTCAGCTTCGCGTTCTGGATGTCTTCTTCGGATGCAAAGTCCGCCGTGCCGTGCGAATCGAGCTTCTTGAGGCTCCTGCTCTTCAAGAAGCAGAAGCCCGCGCCGCACGCTAGAAAGATGTAGAGCGTGAGCGCGTGGCTGTGCAGGATGTACGGGATGGCCTGCGCGATCATCGGATCGCGCTTCCAGAAAAAATATCCCATCGGCTGGTACACCGTGAAGTCGCAGAACGGTGGCTGGAAGTGCAGGACGCTCTGTCCGAGCACTTCATTGTATCCGCATTCCTGCGCGATGGTCTGTGTGATATACCAGTTGCCGAGGATAAAAACGGAAAGCATGACGAGGAAGCAGAGGCGGATGAACTTGAACTGCTTTTCTTTGTCCGTGTTGTCCAAGGAATCCACCTCGCTCAGAAGATAATGGGAGCCGTCACATAGAGATTGAATTCATAGCCAGGATCGACCGTGATGGTCGGCTGGGACTGGTTCGTGATGTTCGTGAATGCCGACGTGTCGAGCGTGACATTATCCACGCCGAGCGTCGAAAGTGCCGTCAGGGCTGAATTCCAGAGGCCGTTCGCGAAGTTCGCGCCTCTGTGGTGATGCACATCGCCTGCAATGCCCGTGTAACCCTGTCCGTCCACCGCAACGATGTTGTTGCCAATGGCATACGAGCCACCATTCGGCAGGACGAGCGTCGAGAACGTGACATTTACGCGCCCTGTATTCGCATCTCCCGTGCTGTACGTGCCGATCAGCTGGCTCCCTGCGGGAATCAAAAGATTCGTCCCCGTCGCATTGTCATAGACATCCGATGCCACCTGTGCCGTCACCTGCCCGGCATTCGCCGTGTTGATGCCGGAATAGAGGATCGCGGGAACAATCGTGCCAGCCTGGAGCAGCCGTTCGCTCGGCGCGGTATATGAGGAATTCATGATGCCGGAGCCTGTTTCCGAAGAAGCGTTCTCGGTATCACCGCCACCACCGCTGCCAATGCCGAACGAGATTGCTGACTTGTAGCGTTCCTCAATGCTCTTCTCCTGACTAGATGAAGACCTGTTTGAGTTGTCGCTCTCTGAGCTGCTGGCAGAATTGGAAGCAGAGGCCGCAGGAGTGGATGCCGCCGCAGATGGCAGCGTATACGGTGCGGAATACGTCGGTGTTGCTGGAACGGACGCAATCGCAGGAACGGGACGTGCCACTGTCGGAGCGGCACTCGTCGGCGTCGCGACGGTTACATTCCCCTGCGGTCTAGCAACCGTCACATTACCATTGGCACCGTTCGCTCCATTCACGCCATTCGGATTCTGTGGATTCTGCCCATTCTGGCCATTCTTCGCGAGTGCGGCCTTCTGGTTCTGGCGGAACAATGCGTCGTAACCATTACCATCTTTTCGGCTATTCTGATCCGAAGCTTCTTCCGCTGCCATTGTCGGCTGTGCCTTGCGAGCATCTTCCTGCTCTCGATGGTTGTTGATGGCAGAATATGTCGCCATGGACACGATGAGGAACGCCGTCATGATGACACCCGTCACAATCTTTCGGTTGATGCCGAAAATCTTGCCGTGTTCGCCGCCATTCAGCTTGGTGTCGCCAGGCTTTTCATCATCCTTGTCGCCGTTGAATTCTTCACCGTCATTGGCCTCGTCATCTTCATCCTCGTCCTTCTTCCGTCCGCCACGGCGACGGTTGATGAATGTCTGGATGTCCTTGAAGGCTTTCTGGAAATTATTCAAAGAAGCCACCTCGCTTCCTTAGTTCTTGTGCTTGATGGTGATTGTCTCGTTGTTTGATACCTTGAGCTGCGCCATGTCGAAGACTTTCTCGACGATGATGTAGTTGTCCTTGATGCGATAGTTCACGAGGTTCAGGGACTTCATGCCGCGCTCGCGGACGAAAAGCGGCATCTGCTTCTTGACATCCTTCTTGAATTTGATGTACGTCTGTTCGCCGTCCGAGAAAACCATGATGGGTTTCATGTCGCCATCGCCATCCGACGTGTAGTTGAAATCGAGGTCATCCACGCTCAACGCGCTCGTCCTGCCCGTCGTGATGCGCTCGTCCTTCTTTTGCTGGATGAGGTTTGCATCGCGTTTCTCGCTGTCATACGACCAAGTGACCATCGGGTTATACCAGTCCGACGTGTTGAGGATGATCTGATAGCTGTGCTTGTCCGTCGTGACGATGAGGTTCGTCGTGCTCGTATCCACGACAGGCTTGATGTAGAGATGTGGCACGCCGTCCACGTCCGTGTTGCTGACCATCCAGCCCGACGTATCGCCACCGCCGACGAACTTGATTTTCTCGCCAGGATGGAACGAGAGGTCGGTGAGATACCCCTTGCGGCAGTAAATCTTGTAGAGCTGGTTCGGTGCATAGATGAACATCATCGTGCTGTTGCCCTGCGAGTTGATGGCATCCTGTGTGTACGACACCTTCCCGGACGGCCCAGGATTGATGAGGTATTTCGTAGATGGGCCGGAAACATATCTCGCTTCGCTGTCCATGCCGGCAAGCTCCGTTGTCGCAGCCTTCTTTTCCTCTTCGACTTTCTTGTCCAGACGGTCGAGGATGCTGGCAATCCGCGCCTGTGTCTTCTCCTGCTCCTCCAGCTGTTTCTGCAAGTCAATGATCTGCGCGGCAATGCCGTCGATGGCACCTTTCGCGTCATACGACGGCTTGTTCTTGAGGTCGCGAAGCTGCTGCTGAAGGCTTTCCATCTGCTTCTGCATCTCCTGCGTCTTCTTTGCGTTCTTCTGCTCATTGAGCTGCTGAATCATCTTCTGAGCATTGGCAATCTGGGCATCGATGTCATCTGACGTGGCCGCAAACGCAGGTGCGCCGGACATCGAGAAAAGGAACGTTGTCAGGATGCCGCCGCAGATGAGCTTTGTGAGCTTTGTCTTTTTCATGGTTTGGAATCTTCCTTTCTCATATGTTTTTCAGAAATGTTGCCCAGACTGGGCAAGTTCCTCTTGCTGATTACTTTTTCGTCACATCGCTCGCGTCATTCGAGAAGTCGAAGCCGCTGATGTAGAGGCCGAGCGGATTGCGCAGGAGCTGTTCTTCTTCTTTGACAGGAATAATGGTATAGGTGAAGATACCGCTTTTGTTCACGATGTTCTTCGCTCCAGACTGGATACCGAATTCTTCTTCCGTCCAGCGCACCTGGTACGAACTCTCCGAATCCGGGATTTGCTGGATGGTTTTGATCTGCACCGTGACCGTCACCTTGCCGAATTTGTTGGCATACCCCTCGTTCTGCTGTACTGCTGCATACTTCGATGCCGCGTTCTTCGTCAGGAATGCCTGTGCCATCGCCTGTGACTGGTTCTGTGCAACGGGGTCGAGCTGGATGCTGCGGGCATTGCGGATGAAGTTCGAGATGAAGTATTTTACCTCTGCCTCTTTCGGCGTGTAGTCCTGCCCGACGAATGCACCTGCCTTCTCCACTTCGCCCGTGCTCTTGTCCACCGTCACCACATACGGGATGACCTGTGTCTTGAGCGACTGCACGACGAGCCCGCCGGCGAGCACGACGCACGCCACGCCGAACAGGATGGTTGCCCTTCTCCAGTTGTACGCCTGTGTGACGGCATTTCCGACGCGCCGATCCCAGACGGCCTCTGCACGCTGTGCCGGAGTCGCAGGATTCTTGACCGTCTGCGGGTTCATCTTTTCAGGACGATGGAACATATTCTTGATGCCCAAGATTTCATACCCCCAAGTAAATGTAGTTTCGGCAGAGGAAGATGCCGATATGGATGAAGCAGCTCATGAATAAGACGAGCGTGAATGCCGAAAAGCCGAGGAACGCCGCGAAAATTGGGAGTACGATAACGTCTCCCATGCCGATCCCCGCTTCCATTTCTTCTGGAAACCGCTTCGCGACGAAGTGAAAGATACCTTCGATGAGGATCCAGATGACAAGAAGCAAGCTGAGGATGCCGACCATGAAGCTCGTCGGCACCATCAGCCAGATACCATCGAATGCGCTCTCGAACTGCCGCAGGATGGCAACGGGCTCATCCAGTAGCATCGTCGCAAACGAAAAAACGAGCAATGCGCAGCCGAAGCTCGGCAAGTACGCAAGATACCGTTCTTCCTGCTCTTTTCCTTCAATCTGGATGATGCACTGTTCCTTCTTACACGAGCATCCACGCAATCGAAGCAACGCCGACAGAACGAACACGATGCGGAAGAATAGGAACGCTGCAAAGCCTGTGGCAACGAAGTTTCCAATAGGCTGATTCGAAGCCAGAAGCAATAACACCAGCAAAACCGCCGCCGCTCGAACATCCACTGTCGCCTCCCGCCAGTCCTCAGCAATCATGATGGCAAAGACGGCGAGAGCGAAGATGAACAGCGTGTCTGTGAGGCAGTACCGCGTATTCGCGAACTCCATCAGCCCGAGATAGGAAAAGATGCAAAACGGGATACCGAAAGCAACTGTCTGCCAGAGAGCCTTCTTCTGTATGGCAGAACGGATTTGCATCATAAGATTCATGAGTCAAAGCACCTCGATTGAAATCATTCTGCTTTGAGAATAGCGGAAATCTTACGGGAGGAACTATCTGATTTTTTCCTCGTCATTTTCTCTGTATGCGAAAACAGGAACCACCCGAAAGCGGTTCCTGTCCTTCTTTTTCTTGGTGCCCTCAGTACCAGACAACCATATCGTCATCCGTGCCGGCCTGTCCGTCCGGGCCGTTCGACGTGATGGAACGGTTGCCGTCCGTATCGGCAGCGGAGAATGTGTAGTCGTTGCCCCAGACATCCGTGTAGGTGCCAGCCGCCCAGCGTTTTGACTTGTCGGACATGAAGCCCTTGTGCTCGATGCCGTCCACGGACTTGTCAGCAGGGATGCCATTGACGAGATCTGCCGCGCTGCTCGGGCCGGAACCGTCGAGCGTGAGGCTGG